>Ga0228710_1006388_pt1 | contig 17888 bp, 7 predicted proteins | sample MedpolnodulmetaG_FD_177995 | JGI IMG/M metagenome (GOLD analysis project Ga0228710, IMG submission 177995) | Root nodule microbial communities from Medicago polymorpha collected in Santa Monica, California, United States - pink nodules | ecosystem: Host-associated > Plants > Roots > Nodule...
TAAATAAATAAGCTTTTATTTTAATTTATAAGCTCTCACTAGCGAAAATCGTATCTTCATAAACTGTTTTTTCATAAACAACCTTAAAAATTTATAAATAATACATAAAAACTTATTTATTTGCATAAGTTGTTTTATATAAGCTCTAAAATAAGCTAATCCAAACGGGCCCTAAATATAAGCACACACCACCAATATATCTTACAAAGTATGTGTGTGTGTGTGTGTGTATATATATATATATATCATTATTCATGTATTAAACACAACTCTTTCAAATATGCATGTATGAGTTATGAATATCATGTCAGAATTAGTATTATATATCTTATAAATACAAAATTATTGTAAATTCAACTGTTATTACATTTATGTATTTTGTGTATATCATATATCAAATATCTGATTTTATTTTATTTTTATAAATAATCACATCAAATTTTGTAACATTATATCATTCCATGAAAAAGTTATAAATTACCTCATTTGCTACTTTAAAACTAAACGAGGAACATCAACAACGTTAATTATTTATTTAGTCTTTCATTTATTTTTATTTTTTCTTTTTTATTTTCTTGTTTTTCTTCTCGCTTCTTTTTCCATAAATGCATAAAATAAGAGACACATTTGCGAATACATGCGTACAAAAAATTGTATTAACATACATTATTTTAAAAAAATTAGTTCTTCTCTAAATATTTATACATACTTATGTATATCACTAATAACAAATTGGTGTCACTTTATGTCTGAGCCATGGACATTCACTTACTCCGACATACTCAGATCCACCAATGTATTATCTTTCAATATAAAATTTGTCCTTTAAATATTAATTTTTTCAACTCTTTAACTTGCTCTCTTAGACCTTAAAAAGATTCATAACATTATATAGACCAAGAATAATGAACATTATCAATTGAATCATGACTCTTCCAAACCTAACCCTTCAATATAACAACATTACTCTCCCTCGTCTATCTCTCCTTCTCTATCCAAATTTCTAAACAAAAAATTTATTTGAAAAGTCCAAAACCCTACAAACCCTAATCGTCATGGACAATCTATCTTCTCTATCAACACTTTTTTTAAGCAACATTTTTTATGAAAAAATTGGTAGAGATAAAAACTTGAAATTTGAAAATTTTACAGAGACCAAAAACATATTTAACCCTTTTATTTTTTTAGTAAAAGACAAACAAAGATAAACAGACGACAAGGAAAAAGAAAAATCATAAATAGATATGAAAAACATGCGTAATTTTACAGTATTTTATTGTGGTATTTTTTTTTTTAATAATTGGATTTTGATATTCACTTTGCTAGATTCACTACCACAATTTTGGTTTTTAATAGCACAATTTTAATAGCGCTTCTAGATAAAAGCTATTAAAAATGCAACTCATTGACCAGTTATAGCACTTTTCAAAAAGCGCTAAGAAAAGCATGTTAAAAATTGGGATAGATAGCGCTTTTCTATAAACGCTATTATTTTGGCTCGCACTAATAGCGCTTTCAGGAAACGCCATTGTTGGAGGGGGGTATAGATAGCGTTTTACACAAACGCTATTGTTTGGGTTTATGAAAATAAAAAAAAGGCTATTTTTTTTCATTTTGTCACACAAAGGGCTTAATCGCTATTAGCGCTTTCAGAAGTGAATATCAAAAAGCGCTATTGAAACATTGCTATTTAATAGCGTTTTAAAAGTGCTATTATAGAGGTTCTGGCCTTTAATAGCGGAGGCTTTCTTAGCGCTTCACAAGCGCTATTAAACGCTAAAATGAACGCTATTAAAGGGGATATTTTGTAGTAGTGATTAATCAAATACTTAGGATTTAATGTTGATAAAGATCGACGTAAAATTTGATTAAGAAAATACAATTTTGCGATAGCAAGTATAAATATTAATATTATGAGTATGTAGACAAAATAATATTTTACTATGTGTTAAATGTTATTACGTGATTTATTGTATGTGTTTGTTCCATTGAATGTTATTATTTACATCACTGGATTATTCACTCATTTGTTTTTTGTATATGTGAGTAGGTATAAAAATACATTTATTTAAGATTGTCAGATGATTATTCATACTCTAATTGGTGAAACCAAAGACAAAGTGTCTCTTATATATAAGATTTTGAACTTATCCTCGTGAGCTTAACTCAACTGGTAGGTACAATGTATAATATATGCAGGGTTCGAACCCTGACCATCACAAATATGTAATTTACAGTTTTTAAGATGAGAGTCAATCATATATAAAAGTATTTGTGAATGATTGATGTTCAAAATTGTTTAAATGGTTAATATTGGTTACAAGTTGATACAAATGTTTTCTAAATGTGTAGAATGTGATGTTCTAATAACTGCAGTGTGTTTGTTACCATATCAATTACCACACATATTCATATGAATGTGAAGTTTGAAATTTTACATTTTCTTGTACAAGTTTATAAAAATTGTTCGCAGATATTATCTATTCCTAAGAATAAATATTACAAATAATTCTCGACCTTATATTTTCATGTTAAGAGAGTGGAAACCTTTTATTCCCAAGAATGAAATATAACTACCGATAACTACTCACTTTCATCTATTATATTTTTTATTTCTATTTAATGTTTTAAATGTTATGAATTTTTAAAAAGGTTTCTTAGAATACAAAGTATTAACCAAACACATTAGTAAGAATTACAATCTCAGGAATATAATAATCCTAGGATTAATATATCATATAAAATGAAAAATCTGAAAAATTACAATTGAATACATCTTATTTTATGTACATTTAGGTAATCTCAAGTAAATGTTTTTTTTAAATCATTATTAAACATCATTAAGAGATCATAAGAGTTGTGGTACTATAAAGAGCGAGTCAATAATGACTAAATCACCAAACATAGTTTTTCTTAAAAGTACTGAAAACCTAATAAGCACAAAGTAGATGTTTCATGGGCTTCTCTGAAAGCGACCCGTTCATTTCCATATAAATTTGAAAATATCAATTTACAACTACACATAAGTGTCACTCCAACAAAAAAATGACAAACAACCTAAAGAGGATGCTGATAATTTAAGGGGTCGAAGTAAATAAGAAGGTATAACCTGACTTGATGTATCTAATGCATCAACATAAATGTGTGACTTATTTCTGCTTATTTCATGGTTGTAGAAAAATTAATGAAAAATATATTATGGAAATTTCATGGCACCGGGATTAACTGACTTGATGTATCTAAGGCAGCAACATAAATGTGTTACTATCAACAGACTTGGTGAGTTGAATGTTCTTAGAGGTGAATAATACATCACCAAACTTTATTGTGATTGATCTAGGTGAATATAAAGATGGTGACATTTTATAACATAAAAGATTAAATCGGGACAAAAAAAGATAAATGACAAAAGTGTTATCTAAAATTAAGTTAAGGGACTAATCGTGTAATTTTGCCTAATTTTAATATCTTAACTAATGGTAATCTTTACCAAAAAGGTAATTAACGGTTCATCTTTTCCTTTTGTTATTTCTAAATCTCTTTTCAAAACCGAGTCTAATACTAATACATTTGCTCTGTTCAATACATACATGTCCATAAGTAGCAGATTTTAGAACATGAACATCAATGGCATATGACTGTTCAATCATTTACAACATATGAAGGGTGCAAATAAGTCCATCGAAGATTAGCATCCATATTTTCTTTTGACTTATTAGAATTTTAATAACTGAAGATGAAATAAGCACAATCTTATCATTGTAGTATCTCATTATTGTGAAACAATTTGTGTGGATATTTTTCATTTAGATTTCTTTTATGCAGAACTCAATACAATGTTATTGGATAGAGAGAGAGAGGTGGTAAAGATTACAACTTAATTTTTTTATTTGTGAAAATTAGGATATTAAAATTATCATGTGACTCATTAAATGAATAGATGTGAGCCTTTAGATTAAATGAAATTAACGATAATGATTTGGTGTCACATTAACTTTGGCACCTTAGTGTCATTTGATCCTATCCCTTTTTATTTATATATCCTATCCCTCAGTGTCAAATTAACTTGAACAAAAAGTTGTGATATGGTTTAGTGAGAGACAACAAATTTTGTTTTTGTAATTTCCATTGCCTCCAGTTTCCCAGAAACATTTTTATAAATCAAATATTATACAACTAGAGTTGTCATGTCCTTCATTTTTCAGCATATCAAATGCACCTTAAAAGTTACAATAAATAACACGTAAGTGATTTAAAAAAAACATAAAAGAACCAATTTATTATAATTAAATAACTTAAAGGACTTTAACAGTAATAAAAACAAAATAAATTAAAGGACTTCTTTTGTAATTTAACCTAGCTTTTTAGAAAGATTATTAAAAGTCCTCGTAAGCTTAACTCAGTTGGTAGGAGCAATGAATAATATATGCAAGATCCGGAATTCAAACCCCGAACACCATAATTTTTTTTTTTATTAAAAGTATAATTATGATATTTATACGTTAATAAACTTCATTCAAGTACAGCCTGTAGCAGGTCATAACACAAAGGCATCTATCTCTTTAGTGAGGCACTCAAGAATAGATAAATATTATCAATTATAACATACTGCATGTGTCCCAGTTTTTTTCTTAGAAACAAACCATTTTTTAAGGAGCTTAGAACCAAACCTAGGAATTCATATGTATATAATGAATCTTGAGCTAAGTTTTAAGTTAAGAAACTCACAAGTGAATTACTAAAAATATACCAAAAATTAAGAAACAAAAGATGCAACGGTAATGTCTACTGCAACAAAATCTGATATAGATACAAAAAAATAAATAAACTCATTCAAATGTACAGTTCAAACTCCTAAAATAAAACATTATGGATGATGAGCATCTAATCTAGGGATAAATATTAAACAAACTCAAAAATACAATAAAATATTCTCGTGATTATGATTCATGAACTAGTGCACTCTATTGAGTGTGAAGGAAGCTACCTTCTACACACTTTTACAAGTGAAAGAAGTGGTATAATTCCATTGTAATAGGTTTCCATCCAGCTTCTCTTGCCCTACCCTATGAAGGGTTTCTCAAACCATAACCTCTTAAGTATGACCCATTTGCACATAATGCTTATAATATAACAGTTACATTGAACATCATGCTCCAAGGACCATCAAAACTTACCATATAAAAGTAACAGGTTGCATACACAAGCCAATTCGCGGCTACTCCGATTGTTTTGTAGATTGGAAATCTTTGAGTGTCTTTGGAGTTCCATCAATGGTCATATTCCCCATGCTAACTTCCACAGCCTCCTGCTCGTCCTTTTCCCTTAATTTTCCATGCTTTTCTCCGTTAATAGCATCAGTATGGATGCTATTCACCGAGGGCTCAAGAGTCCGAGGACCTGCACTCATCCATGGATGAGTAAGACACTGAGCAGCCGTTGGTCTCTTTTCAGGAACAAAGTCAAGTAACGGAACAAGAAAGTCAGACATGTCACTTGCATCTTGCGCACTGAAATCATACTTCTCCGTCAAAACCTTAGTAATAGGCCAGAACCGCAACCGGCGAATGTGTCTTAAATCACCAGATCTATTGAAAAAGTCCCGGGAATAGCGGCCGCCAAGAGCAATCTGAACAAAATAATTGTTCAAGTTTTGAGGATGATAACTAACAAAATGTTGATACAAAATATTCAAAACAAAACAAAAAATCATAGACAGAAAGAGAGTAGATACAATAGGATCAAGGATAATATGTATCTATAATGGAGTAGCTGAATAATATGTGGGATAATGAAGCATCAATAATGCATTGAATATTTTTCTCCTTGTGCATATCAACATGCAAATTGATAATATAACAACTTTAACATTATGCAGCATAACACCTAATATGCCTACCTTGCGAGGCATCAACCCAAGAAGCTCCATCATCAATGCCAGATGATCCTGAAGAGTAAATTTTTAAATCTCATCAAAACAAATCAATTAAAGTTGAAGTCCAAATAACCACAGCTGTATTTCAGATTTTTCAGTGGGTATAAAAAAGAAATGTATCAATATGCAATATTTCTAAGGAAATAAGGACTAAAGCCCCCAATAACTTTAAGAATGAATTGAACTGTACAATGGAAACTGTATGATTTTCGTACCCCCAATAAAAAAAAGTATAGGCCAGATCTTGATAATATTTTGAGATATTAGTAGAGTCAGTGACTAGTTTGAGAGTGAATTACAAGGACATGGACCAATTTGGTGGTTTACTCTAGAATTAACCTTACATACTTGAAGAAATGTGTTTGCTCCCCAAAATTGCTACATAAGCATCTTAATGTATTACACTTGTCAAACGAGTTATTAATGAAACAATAATATTAATTATTTTTTTAGAAGACAACTAGGAATACCTTAACCTTTGTTCCTATCTCCATTAACAAGGAGTAGACGAAATACATGTTTTTAAATATAATTTTTGGATACCTATAACGAACTTTATCGTGGGTACACAATTTATTTTGTCATCAGTAGTATAGGGAAGTCTAATAATCCCTTCCTTCTTGAAAGAAACTAAATCAGTGACTAAGGTGCAAAGATAAATAGCACTTGTTAAGAGTTTTCTCACAAATCAATCGATGAGTACTCAGAAAACATACAATCAGATGTAAAGTAGACTTTAATTTGTGTATTTCATTTTACATGGCAGAAGGCCTCTGCCTAGATATATTGGCTTATAAAGCTTGAATGAATAACATAATTAAACATATACTCAGTAGTGCTTACAATGTATTAAAAGTTTTTATTCATGAACGAATAATGTGTTCATAGTTGCTAAAATGAAAAGCGAAAAGTTTTCATGGAGTATTATGTAAACTGAAGATAACCTCATCTAAAATAACTCAATATGTACTAAACAGCAGACTTTAAAAAAAAGTCTAAATAGCAGACACAAAAAAAATATTCCAGAAAGATTGTGAAAATTTACTAAAACTCAGACTGGACTTCTAAACACTTATTACATAATATAAGATAAAATCTAATGACCCTTCCAAACACGCTCATAATATTCCAAGAAACAAAAAAAAGCTCAAATTCGATTTGAAGTAAACCTAGTCAGTTTGTTTATATAATAATTAAGCTTCCTAAAAAATGTCTTCACTTTATTATAAAACATACATGTCTGTAAATATAAGAAACCATAGATTAAATCGCAATGACCAAGTTAAAAGTAGTATTTTTTATTTTTTATAAAAACAATAGTATTAAAGTTATTAGTAAAAAAAACGTGGATTTCTGTAACCATTAACATAAGACAATTTCTGATTAGCAACACTTCCGCTAGGTTTCTAGACGAATCAAAAAGATACTTTGCCAAAAGGGTAAAAGATAGAAATTTCAAAAGAACCTACATAACTCAAAAACATGAATTTAAAATAAAAACAATGAAAATAAGCAGTAGAAAATCTAAATGCAGTGAATTTAGGCAATCAATTCACCCATCAAAGTCAAATAGCTTCCAGAACATGTCATCACCACAAAAATTTCCCTCATGTTGACTAGATCAAAAAGCAAGGACAGATACCTAACATCCTTACTAATATCTCAAACTAGTCCCTAACCCAAATTCTAAAATGGTATCAGAGCCTATATGAGATCTGTTGGGTCATCCGCTATCGAGTCACTCAACACACTTCAGGTGTTCATTCCTAGATACGAGGAGGGTGTTAAAAGTACCACATCGGATGAGATATGGCCTAAAAATATGTTAATAAGTGGGAGTCATTCCCCACCTTACAAGGTGGTTTTGTAGTGTTAAGTTAGGTCCCCAAATTCTAAGACAAACTATTTTGGCCACATAACTTGTCAATTTTACCAACTTGATCCAACTTTTTAACGAACAAATATTCCCTCTAAATGTTTCTTATTTTTCAATGCATTTCAAATTCCTAAAACAGCATATATAAACAAAGAAAAAAGTATAGAAGTAAAGCCAAAAATTTATTTTGAAGTTCAAAACAGGTTACCTCATCCCTGCAATAGTTATCACCACTGTGAGGATCAAAAAGAACATCGCCAGTGGCAAGCTCAAAGCAAATGCAAGCAAAGGACCACATATCTGCCGGAGTCGAGTATTTAGAACCTAGAAGAACCTCGGGACATCTATACTGCCTTGTCTGGATATCATTTGTAAATTGTTTATACGTCCAACAAGCATTTCCAAAATCCACAAGCTTGCACTTAAGATCAACAGCTGCGAGCAACTTCTTTCTGGTAGAGCAACTGCCTCTCCTAGAAACCTGACTTCCTTGTGGAACATCCTTAGTTTCAGAAGTCTTTGCTGATTCATCTTTACTTGTGGGACTATTAGGTTTACCTTCACCATTTTCTACATTTGGTTTCACATCATTACTACAATCATCTTGTTCAGGTGCTTCAGAATCCTCCTCTGCTACCTCGGGACTTTCCTTCTGAGCTGCTTTTTTAGCCTTTTTCCGCATTTTCTTTTTCTGGTTCTTGGTTAAATCTCCATTCGAACTTTTGTCAGGTTTTGTGGTCCCGTTCTTGGACACAGTCTTGACTTTAGTGGTTGGAAGTATAAGAGGGACTCCTGATTTTCTAGGATCTTTAGATGGATCAATTGGAGAGACAAGCAAAACATTTTCTGGCTTCAAATCAGTGTGTATTATAGAAAGCTCACGATGCAAATAATCCAAACCCACCAAAACATGGTAGCAAATTTCTTTGACCATGGGAAGGGGAATACCACGATAATCACTATACTTGATAAGTGTAAGAAGATTGTCCCCAAGGAATTCAAAAACCATACAAACATGCTGACCATTAGGCCCTGAATGCTTAAAGTGGTCCAAAAGCTTCACAACACATTTCTTATCCTCTAGATCCCCTTCAGCAATTTGTTTGAGAATCTTTATTTCATCCATTGCCGCTTCCGTGTAGTGCTGAGCACTCTTTTGAATTTTTAAGGCAACATATCGCTACAAACAAATAATTTCCCCATTGTTAGGAGAGTTTTCAATGAAATATCAGAGCATGTGTGTTACCTAGGCTTTCAACAAACATAGTCACTAAGTGAATTGTCATCCAATGAAAAGAACTCCAATAACACACAATATATATGACCAACAACTAAACAAACTAGAAAGAGAATAAAGGCAACAAAAATATAAATAAGTATTAAAAAAATCAAAATTTTGTAATAAACTAAACACACACAACCTATGTACACCAACACTTCCATCAAAGGCGTGACCAATGTCCAACACATGTTGGACTCTGACATGACACCGACACTTGTAGTTACATTCAAATATTTGACTTCCTCAAATTACTACATGTGTCGACATGTCATTGTCATATCCGGTGTCCGTGTATATGTCAGTGCTTCATAGCAGTTTCAATTTGACAGTGATAAATTTCAGCTAAAAAATCAATCATTTTCTAACATTGAAAAAAAAAATTAAAATCTATACAAAACAAAAAAAGCATACATTTTGTTCAAATTACTCTATCACATACACAGTACCACTCCTTCATAACCCAAAAACACTAAACTCAATAATCAATCATCAAAAGTCAAAAAGCATAAATTTTTAATCCAATAAATCAAAAACAATGAAAAGGGTACTCACCAATTTCTGAGTATCCCAAGCGAGCCAAACAGTGGAAAAATGACCCCAACCAAGCTTACTCTGAACCACATAGACCCCATTTTTGAAAGTGTCACCAATCTGAACCGCATGGTATCCACCTCGTTTGTAATCCTCAGTTCCTTCGTCTTCTGAACTGTAATCACTCGCATCTTTGCGATCCTCCGCCATTGAAGTCGAAGGATTAAGCTTCAAACTAGTATTGGCGATACACTGAAACAAAAAATTGAAATTTGAAATAGGATGAATCTATTTGCAGAATAATGGTGGTGGATGAGAAAGATTGGATTGGAGTGAGATTGAGGGAAAAGAAAACCTCGAATTCAGTGAATGGGAAAATTAGGGTTTTTGAGTTGTGTTTGGTTTGGTACTTGTTGTTTTTGTTGTTGCCGGGAAAACAAACAAATAAAAGTAAACGATAAATGCTTTGTTTGGGAAGTCAATTTTATTGTGTAAAAGTGAGACAAATTTTACCTCGCGCAAAAATTAGTTTTCTGGTATAATCCGATTATGTTTTATGTTGTGAAGACTAATTTTTCGAGCTTTGTGAGATTTAAATTGACGGCAAACTTTCTTGAGAGTTTTAACGATTATGCAATGTTGAATTTGAACCAAGATCCCGATTCGATTTTTTAATCCAATGATGAAAAAGACATTTATGTGTGGTAAAAGACTATTTTACTTGTCCTTTAAAAAAAAGATTATTTTACTTGTGTGTTTTAGACGGACCGGTTTGAATTGATTTATTTTTGAGCTTATAGAATAAGTTTATACAAATAAATAAGCTTTTATGTTATTTCATAAATTTCCACCGACGAAGAATTCATTTTTGTAAGTTGTTTTTCATAAATTGTGGAGTCATGAATAATACATAAAAGTTTATTTATTTGTTTAAACTAAAAAATAAGTCAATCAAAACGACCCAAAGTATATTTGAAAATAAAGCAATAAACACAAACATATGGAACGTCTAGTGATGAGAATAGGCTAAGTTACCTTTTGAAAATAAGAGATGGTATGTTACCACGTTTAAAAGTCTATTCCATATTAACATAATTAAATAAATAATCATATTTATGTTTAAATAGATTAATGACATAATAGACAAATGAAATTGAACTTCCTTTTGATATTTAACATGATATTTTAGAAAATTTGATTATATAGGACATCATATTTCGATCCTAATTTATAATTGGTTGTACCTGCAGCGAAGGCACTTCAATGCTCGAGTCAATGAGGTTTCAGTGAGCTTTGAGGCGATTTCTCTGAATGAAAACATGTACTTTGATTTAGGAGAGACGCACCATATTTATAGACCCTAAAACCTAAAAGTGTCACTTTTACCCTTGTGAAGGGCCAAAGGTGCTCTGGGTATGGTCTTTGGTATGATGCAATCCTTTGTTGTTGCATATGGTGTGTAGCTTTATGTGGACACCTTACTAGACTTTTGGCTTAGATAATGGATTCCAAGGTCCAGAGGATTGGGTGTTTGCTCGATCAAGAACAATAACCCCCAAGTCGCTAGCTCGTGGCTCGAAATGAAGGCTTTTGTAGTGGTCAGTTTTATGGGTTGCCTCAATATTGACTGTGGTTCGTAGTCTAGAGGACGATTAACAAGGATATTTTGAATAAAATTTCGTGTGACATGTGGAATTCATTTCAACTATGCATTTAAATGCAAAATTACTGACGGTTCTAAAAATTTCACCATGTGAAACACTTGGAGTAACCACATTCACGCCTAGTTTAGCAACCTTTTGCAATAACAAATCCATTTTAGCTTCATGCATAAAATGATTGTCATAATTGCCCTATTTATTGGAGGTTCTCACTTGATTGCATGTTGATTGGTCTCTTTGATCCTCAGCCCATGTGGTCTTGTATTCTCTTGGAGGACGATCTTCGGCCACCATAACTAAAAGGCAAAAGGAAAACAAATGAAAGAGAAAAAACAATTAAAGAAAAATTATAAATTAGGAAAAAAAAATTACCTCAATTATTTACAAGTCCATGGCAACCACACAAAAAATTTGATAGGTTTGTAAGTGCACAGTTTTATCATCGTAATAAAATACCAATCCCATTGGAACTTGTGAATTTCAAGGTAGCTTTTTGTACCCTAAGTGTGCAAATTAGGAAAAGGAAAATATTTTTTCTTTTGTATTTTTATATATGATAAATGCAAGATGATATAAAGATGATTTGGAAAATATTTTGATTTTAAAAGTATGCAATGATGGAAAGTGCCTCAGAATCATTAGAATCCATCATTTTTAAAAAAAACCAAATCTTATTCCTTTCTTTCACCTCGGAAACACATGCCTAAGGATGAGATATTCTCTATTGTATTGTTTACTCTATCTCTACTAGTAAACAAGTGCCTCACTAACATGAAATAATGTCCTCATGGCAATCAATGTTAGCTTGACTCATTAAGCATGAATACCCATTTTTGCATCCCAAAAAGTATAAGGTTATTCTCAATCTTCAAACCTTGTGTCTAATCTTATATTTCTGGCAACCTCCCTTCGCTTTCATTTATCAGTAGATTGCCTAAGATTTTAGTGAATTATATGGTGTCTATGATCTTTCAATCTTCTCATTGTCAACCTCAACTTTTGTTCCTTCGTTGACAACATCGACGAGTGATTGTTAGATCTTGTTGTGCCTAAACCAATCTAACTTGGTTAGTCTAGTTCTAACAACCACACCATGATCCACTTTTTGAAAATCAATAAGATTGATTATATTAGATGAATGCGTTTCCTAAACAACAAAGAAATAGGGGTTATGGAAAGTTTGTATTAAGACTACTTATAATAACCCAAGACTAAAGAAAATTAAACTACTCACTCGTCATAAGGACGAGTTACCTAAGAAAAATAAAAGAAGGCAAGAAACAAAACAAAGAAACTTATTGACAAAACAAGAACTGTATAAGAGTTTTCTATATCGTAACTCTAAAGAGTGTGATGTAGTGGAGTGAATAGAGAGAAATGAGAAAAAGTTTAGAATAATCAAAGTTATGAACATTGCACACACTTACTTGATGATCACGTAGGTTTTATACACTTTATAATCTTTGTTGATCTTACATTTGACAGCCAAGTCAAGTTGCAATTACAACATAAAAGAGAAACTAAATATAGAAGCCAACAACTAACTAACTTCCTTTAAACAAACCGCTGACTAATTTGTGCACGAAGCAACAAACTCTAACATAATTAACTGACTTTTAACTTCTTTTTTTGTTTTTCCTTTTCACCAGTTCACTTCATTTGAGGTAATCCTAATTGAAGTTAATTGTAAGTATCTTTTTAACGTGATATTCGAACACTAATTCACCGTGGTTGCTAGACCCAATTTCAGTTGGTTTTCTCTTTCTTTTTCTTATTTGCGTGAAATTTTCTCATTAATTTTATATCTTGCGTCGCTGCATCCCTCAATACATTTGATAATGGTATGTGAAAAATAATTTTCGGATAATTAGATAGACGAGGAGTGTTAACAACACTCTCTTTACAACACTCACTTTAACAAAATGGATCCTATTCTTCTCCCTCCTTTCAAAACACGTGTCTATATCTCTCTTGATCCTCTATTTCTTGATCTTCTTTCTTTATCTTTTCTCTCTCTTGATATTCACTCTAAAGTTTAAAGATATAGACACAAACTCTAAAAGGTGAAAGAATGAGAGAGTGAATGAAAGGAGAGGATCTCAATCCCACATAAAGTATTGGGATTCATTTGAAGTTCACCAATAAAAAAGTGAATATTCGAGTGAATATTGAAAAGAGAATATATTTTTTTTTACAAAAATAAATGTTTTTCATTCATTCAAATTGATAGAGTACACATCGATACAATGTAAATTCGCTAAAAACAATAATGATAAATCTACGAACGAACTCACAACATTCATGTTAATAGCATAAAACGGAAAAGTACAAAAATGGAACTCACGCGACTATCTGCAACGTGGACGACATCAAAGTCATTGCTTGGATTTGCACTGGATCGAAGCTGGTCAGACAATCTGAACCAAACAAATACCTGAACGAAACAAGAAAGACAAACAACGCCGTACAAAGATGACGAACAAACCATGTTGCAATAAGACGAAGCAATCACAAAATAAAAAACGAAATAGATGTGGAACATGAATAATTCTTGAATGGACACAAGAATTTGAACCCTCTATTTGGTCACACACACACAAAAAAGTGGACATGCCATAATCATTTGAAAATTAATTATTATTTAATTATTATTTTTTCTACTTTTTCTTTTTTATGTGTGTGTGACCAAATAGAGGGTCCAAATCCTTGTGTCCACCCAAGAGTTTCTCTGTGGAACATATATTTCAATAAAAGGGAAAGAGAAAAACGAGTTAGAGGGGTGATTTTGGATTAAAAATTGATAATAAACCACCTCTCTTTGATGGATGAAGGAGAATAAATTAGAATTTTGGTGACCGAAGAGAGAGAAACGAAAGGAAAATGGAGAATATTCTTAACATTTCTCTTCGATAGACTTAGAATGAAAATATCGGACAACTTCATGTTTCATTCTCTTGCATGTTGAATTGAAAAATGTGTTCTAGAGCATACGTAAGTAATAGTAGATTTTTCATATTTATATACATTTAAATGCATTAGTTACTTTCGACTTATTTTTTTTAACACATTAGTTACTTTGTTACTTTGAATTGGAAGTCCTATAGATCAAAAGTTGTAACTCAATTGTTTAACGATTTCTTTTGTGGTGGTCGGGGTTTGAACTTTGAACCTTACATATTTTATGCATTGTTCATATCAACTGAGTTAAGCTCACGAGGACCAATTGTTTAACGATTAGTAAAGGGAGTTACGAGTGTTCGCGGTGCGGTTTGGATCAGTTTTGAGGCAAAATGTCAACCGATCTAAAATAAAAATCACATGCGGTTTGATTCGGTTTGGATGAGTATTCTAAAAAAATATGAACTGAACCGATTCAAATATATGCGGTTTAATTTGGATCGGTTTTTGAACATCCAAAATGCAAAATATGTTTTTTTATTTACTCTTTTATGAAGAATATAATTTTTTTTTATTAATATTACACAAACACGGTAAAATAATAGGTTTGATGCAAAATATAATAAAAAATTAAAATTATTGTATGCAAATTATCGATTATTTTTTAAACACATGTAGTCATAATAATATAGATTAAATTATTGCAATATATAAGATTAAAATTTAACAAGCAACATAATAGTGCAATATATAATACTAATAAAAGAATAAATAAGTATTAATATTTATTTTTGCGGTTCGGTTTGATTTGGTTCGGTTTTGAAAAAGTGATCCGAAATTCAATCCAATCTTAGCGGTTTTTACAAAACAACATCCAAACGCATCCAAATATATTTTGTTTTTTTTTTGCGGTTTTTGATTTTTTTGGATCGGTTTGCGTTTTTATTTTGGATCAGTTTGGATTTGAACACCCATAAAGGGAGTAGGAACTAAATAGTTTTTTTTTCATCTTTTATTTAAATAAGTGATTTTCACATATATTTTTCTCTCTCGTAATTTTGTTGTCTATTTGATGCGACATGTTTGTTTTATTCGTCATCTTGGTATGGCGTTATTTTGACTTTTTGTCTCGTTAATTGGAGTGTTCTTTCGTTCAAACAAACCAATTAATATTGATCCAGTACATATCAAATCAATGACTTTGACATGTTTAACATCATATTTGTAGATTTTGTCATATTTATAGATATTTTGTACTGTACCTAATTAACCCGAGAGTTGTGGGTTTGTTGACATATTTATTCCATTTGATTTTAACAATTTTTAGTTTGTTCTCGATCGAAGAATTAATGTCGTTATTTTAATAATAAAACAAAAGAAAAGAAAAGTTAGCATTTTCAATTAATTATTCATATGGCTGTGTGGGTGTGCAACACATGACTTTGCAAGAAAAGTTCAGCCCTTAAGATGGTGACGAGCATATTGGGTATATCTGGTGCACAAGTTATATGTGAATGTGATTAACTAAAGTTCAGCCCTTAAGTTGGTGACTTTGCATGTTGAATGATATTCCATGAATACTTTCTCATAAGCAAAGCTAACTAGTTTTCCATTTACTAAGAAAATTGGCTAAGCAAAATTAATCTTGTTCTCGTAAAATAAAATAAAAAATGAATTATTGAAAGCATATTTTAGGAAAACTTGTCCATGAAAATAAAAGAGTCATTACAAAAATAAAGTTTATATTAATTGATAACACTTTTAAAATGACACCATTGACTAGATAAAGAAAAGCACATAGTTCAATTTGTTTGTATTTTTTTTTTGACATAATAAGTTTGTTTATAGTTGAGATATGAGACATCAAATATATGTAATTTACCGTCAATTCAAACATACACCAACTTAAAAAATGATCAAACTAATCTATAGTGATTTATTTTATTATTATCATGGACTAGCCAACTTCTCTCATTGAGATTATTTTTTTTAGCCTAAGATCCCAATTATATTCAAAATAAAGTAGAGATCAAAATGTAATCAAACAAAACAAAAGTAGAACTAATTGAACTTTTTTTTCTTTTAAAATTTGCAATCTAATGAAAATCTTGCAAGTAGTTGTACTTGTCTGCTACGAAGTTTCTTTAAGGCAGCCTCCTCATGAGACTGAGTGACACTGACACAGTTAAGGTTGTCCAATAATGGACATGACCACACCAATGTCTCATGTTTAGCAAAATATAAAGGCTTGATATTTATTAACAGATTATAATTAGAGTAATGGTCCTACCATCCCATGGGGAGACACAAACTATAGGTTTATTTTTTTAAGTACTTCTATTTATTTTTCAATCTAACACAAAATTAAAAGCAAAAGATGGTTGGTCGTGTATGTGGACTGCATTTGTCCTTCAAAATTGAAACTGCAATTTGTTAATTGTGCATTGGTCTAAGTTAAAGTTTGATATGATGCAATGCAAAGCAAAAGTTACATACTCTAGTTTCTTAGTTTCGTTTTGCTCTCATGCTTTCCCTTTTTAGTGACATAGAAAACTAGACGATTATTTGAGTTCTACTTACTTTGAATTTTGATAATATTGGTGAATTTGTTTTTATATCTTTTTTAACCAATCATTATTTTTCATCAAAATACATTAAAGTTATCAAAGTTTCAAAAACTCAAAGTCGTCAAAGTATTTTTCTAACTATTGTCCAAAAATACATATATGAATTTCAATTTCAATAAGTATAAATATAGTATATTTAGTTTTTATAAAAAATAGTATAATTTAGTTTTTGTTTAGTGAACTTGGGAGGTGAGAAATGAATATTTCTTCAATATTTTTAATTTTGTATTCAAGAAATAACAACGCCCTTAAATTAGAGATGGATAGATAACATATAACATCTAAGCTGTAAACTGCTAAGTAATTTACAAACGATGTAACACGTCCATTATTATATAGCAGGTGAACATACAACACAAACAATATTATATTTATTTTTTTGAAATCAAGATGTTGCAAGCCGTAAGAGAAAATTACAGATAAATTAGACAGAAAGCAGTAACTCACGAAAGTTCAGTAAGGTAAAATTATCAAGACAAGACTTAAAAATACGTGTTTTCAAACTCATCAGTAACGTAATGATGAATCGTTACCTAAATTATATTTTTGGATGGTGATAGATTATTAGCAAGTGTACTAAAAATGTATCGAAGTGATAAAAAAAAAGTTCAAATCCACGAGAACTGTGTTAATCTCAACTTAACAATAAAGTTAATATCTAGGATGTCTAAATTTTATAAGTGGCCGAGGCAGTAGTTTTGAATTAATTGCATAAAATTAAATAACATAAAATAAAGATAATTTTGGAAAAGAATACTAAACTAACCATGTTTATTAATTGAATAAAAACTAGATTGTCATGTCATTCACAATAAATAGAGTTTCAGCAACATGGTTCAATTAGGGTTACAAAAATCATCTCACCTAATCTCTAAAAAGTTTAGCTAGACATGATATAAGAAATAAACAACATTATAAAGAAAATAAACCGATAGAGTTCCGTCGTTCCGACTTTGCTCCTCAATTCCTTCTCAATCGCTGCTGCCTCTTCTCAATACATATGGCTTTCTTTCGTGATGCGTGCTAGCTCCCTCTTTTCTTCCCAAAACGTGAATGATGCCAAAGTGTGATTCGCCGA
>Ga0228710_1006389_pt1 | contig 17876 bp, 11 predicted proteins | sample MedpolnodulmetaG_FD_177995 | JGI IMG/M metagenome (GOLD analysis project Ga0228710, IMG submission 177995) | Root nodule microbial communities from Medicago polymorpha collected in Santa Monica, California, United States - pink nodules | ecosystem: Host-associated > Plants > Roots > Nodule...
ATTTTGTAAGATTAAGTTAGATCCGACCAAAATCCTAACGTTTGTATTAGAGTTTATGGATTTAGGACAAGCTTTATAAGCATTGCATAAACCATATATTCGTATAACGTGAGACCAAATTCACCCATTCACACCTAATACAAAGAAGATGTTGGGGTTGCAATGAAGGCCAACCCTAATGCTACGAGTTCACTGCAGTGAAGTTAAAACTTTCAACGCACCCCCTCACGATCGGATTCTAATAAATGTGAACGATGCGAAAAGTCCAAACATAATCTTTATACTCAAATTTATTATTTAACATATTTAAAAGGTATACCCAAACTCTAATCTATTAACTGTCAAATTACTTTTAACTAAAATCAACTCGACAAACTAATTCATTCAAAACTAATTTTTATTACCGCAAAACCAACATTAGGCTTAAATAATCTTTACTATGCATAAGTGATTGAAATCAAGATCCATTTTGTCATCTAGATGCTTGTACTGCATTCTCTAGAGAGTAGTAGTACTAGTACTACTTCTCTTCTTCCACATAGTGTTCTAGTGTCTCTAATCTAAGACATTTTTTGAGCCACACAATTTCATACCATGAAACCTCACCTCAATCCTCATCAGCTACATCTCATCTTCATTCTCCACATGTCAACCAACCATTGGCTTTGTTCATATATCCCTTGACACATCATCACCTCAGTGTCACACTGCATTACACACCAAACCCACCAAAACAACACATTCTTTTACTTTTACACCTCTCTTTCTATCTTCTCCCATTTTGCCACTCATTCCACAAAGAAACAAACTCATCATCATCATCAAGCTATCAATATACCAACCCTTTCAGCTTCTCAATTTCATGATAGTTCCTTAAGTTCCAAACTTTGAGAGCCTCACAAACTTTCTGTAGTACAAAATTATGCTATGGAGGCCCTCAATTCTACTATTTTCACCCCCCTTTCTGTGCTATCTGACAGAACAAAACACAAACACCCCACAAAATTTTCATGCAAAGCTTCAAACTTTTCAACTTCAATCGACAAAAAACAGAACTTAAGAGAGTTTTTATCAAAGAATTTTCAAAAGGGTCTTTTTCTTGCTGCAGCTTCAGTTGTGAATGTTAACAATGGTGAATTTGCAAATGCTTTAACATATGAAGAAGCATTAGGACAATCTCCTAGTGCTTCTGGTGGCGGTGACATTGATGTTAATGGTTTTGTAGATAGTGTTATAGGCTTTGCAACTGAAAACCCTGTAATTCTTGCTGGTGGTGTAGCTATATTGGCAGTGCCATTGGTTTTGTCTCAGATTTTGAAGAAACCTAAGGCTTGGGGTGTTGAATCTGCTAAAAATGCTTATGCAAAATTAGGTGCTGATGGGAATGCTCAGTTGCTTGATATAAGAGGTTTGGCTGAGATTAGGCAAGTTGGTGCACCAAATGTTGGTGGTTTGAAGAAGAAATCAGTGGCAGTAACTTATAAAGGTGATGATAAGCCAGGGTTTTTGAAGAAGCTTTCTTTGAAGTTTAAGGAGCCTGAGAATACTACATTGTTCATTCTTGACAAGTAAGGATAACAAAGATCAATTTTATTTGCAGCATTTTGTATATTTTGATCCAAGCTTATGAATTATGACATAGAATTAGAATCTGTTTACTTTCTAAAAATATTTTCTGAATTACTAACAAAGAGATGATCGACTGTAGTAAATAACTGAGATAGAGAAAAATTGGAAGATAAATTAGGAAGAATGCATTTTCAGTAAATAATTCTGATTTCCAACATGTGTTAGTGTCCGACATGACACCAACATATGTGATTACATTCAATTAATTAATTTTCTTAAATTATTACCAGTGGCGACGTATCAACGTCAGTGTTGTATCCAGTGTCTGTGTTGGTGCTTCATAGACCAAATGAGTGTAGGGGAAACTTTAGAACTGAGAATGCAACCAAAAGCTGAAGTAATGATCATACAATGACAGCAATTTTCTGTTTGGTGAAAAAAGTTTAGTTTTACCGATCACCACAGAGGGCACATAAGCTATGTTCTTTGAGGAGCATTAGTAAAACTAAAATAAAATTAGTCATACATCTGCAGTGTGAGTGATTTGATTTAACATGTGGGGAAAATTAACTACATAAATTTATTGTTTCTTCTTGCACTTTGCAAAAGAATATACTTGAAGCTGATTGAGTGAACTTGTGATGGAAGCCAGATTTGATGGGAACTCTGAACTGGTTGCAGAGTTGGTCACCCTTAACGGATTTAAGTCTGCTTATGCAATTAAGGATGGTGCGGAAGGACCACAAGGATGGCAGGTATTTCTTTTCTTTTTCCATATTTATTTTTCATATTTATCATAATCCTAATTCTGAAATTTTCCATGTTCCTCAATACACTCGCATTGTTCAAAATTCTGCAGAATAGTGGCCTTCCATGGATTGAACCAAAGAAAGCATTGAGCTTGGATTTTGGCAGTTTGACAGATACTATCAATGATGCAATCGGAGTATGTATCTTGGATTTATCTAATTGCAATTGTAATTTTCAATGTTGATGAACATGCAAAATACTAGTATTATTTTTCAGATTGCAATGTAGTTGGAAAAATCCTTCTGTTAAGTTAAAGAATACGGTGAATGTACTCAAATTCTCTAGGAGAAAATGAAATATTAGCTTTCTCAAATTGATTATTTTTGCAAACAAGAAACTCATCCGAATTAAATGTGAATGAGATAGTTTTTCTGGAATATGGTGATCACGACATTAAGTCTTAGATTTTCCGAGTGTTTCCAATTAATGGTGGTTTATTGCAGGAATCTGATGGCTTGGCTGTTACTCTTGGGATTGCTGCAGCTACTGGATTGGGTGTATTAGCTTTTTCTGAGGTTGATCCAATGAGTTATTATCTTTTTCTCAACATGCAATAATACATTATCGCACGACTCTTCTGACAAAATTTTCGTGACTCTATTTTTGTAGGTAGAAACAATTCTCCAACTTGTAGGATCAGCTGCAATTGTTCAGTTTGCAAGCAAGAAGCTTCTATTTGCTGAGGTAAGTTTGTTTTTCTATGCAGGATGGATTTATGTTGTTCACTATCATCAATTCTTATGAACAATGCACTGTTGAATCCAGAAAGCCACCATTTTTCTGCTGTATGTTTATGCATTAATTTTATAATAACTACTAGATGTTAACGTAACCATAACAGAGAGTGTAAATTATAATATGAGTTAGTTTTGTAAGGGGTTGTGTTTGAATTTTAGTAAATTATTATGTTTGTGTCGGTGGCTAAGATTAAGTCAAATAGGTAAACAGGAAAGTTAATTTTGTGCCAAATAGGTAAAAGAAATTCAAAATGGATCCCCTGCAGCACCATCTGCCTCACCAACAATACCTCTATTATAGGATTAATCTAACGGTTGAAGTGTTGTTGGAGGGGAGGTAGCGTATCTGAACCTGAAAAAGATATGATCTTATATGAAATTGTGAGTATTAAACAATAATAATAAATGAAAAGGATAATCGGATACCAAAATAATATATAATAAATAGAATTACATAAACAAGAAGAGTTAGTTGAATTTGATGAGTAAATCGAGAGACCTTGAAGCAAAATAAGTTTCATGATTCATAAACCGTGTTTGCTTATGTTTACTTTGAAGCAAAATGTTTTCCTCTACTCTCTCATGCAATGATCTTCCTAATGATAGTGAAGAACATTTTTTTTTATTTATCTTAAGTACAATGTAAACTATTATTAATTTGTTTTTCCTTTTTTCATTAAATTTTTAATTTGATGGCAGGACCGGAAGAAAACACTAAAACAAGTTAATGAGTTTTTGAACACCAAGGTTGCTCCTAAGGAGCTTGCTGATGAAATAAAGGTGCTTCAGATTTATCTTAGTCAATATCCTTATAAATTAGTTGCAATTATGATGTGTTACAGTTTAGAATATATATCTATCACAATTGGCAGTGTATTATATAAATTTATCCTATGTGACTCTTCTTGTTTTTCCCTTCCTTTTTAATATTGTTCTCTTTGATTGGAATTTCCGGGAAAATTAGGACATCGGAAAGGCTCTTCTACCAACCTCCACCAAAGATAAGGCTCTTCCTGCACCAACAGAAAACAGTCCAGAGCTTGCTACAGCTGGCGGAACTGTATTAAAAGCAGAAGCTACTCCTGAAATTGTCCCCGAGACCAAAGTAGAAGCAGTAGCAGAAGCTATTCCTGAAATTGTCTCCGAGACAAAAGTAGAAGCATCTGCAGAACCTACTCCTCAGATAAATTCCGTGCCGAAAACTGAAATTAAGGCAGAGTCAATTCCTGTGCAACCTAAGCCACTTTCACCATACCCATATGTAATGTCATAATTTCATCGCTCTTTTGAATTTTTCATTTTGATGCTTGATTATACATGCTTTTCGCAAAAAAAAATTTGCATATAACTTTTCCAGCCCTATTTGATAGATTTTTGGATCCGTCCCTGCCTAAGTATGTGAAGTAAAGGATGACGTGCCAATTACATACTTAGGCAGAAGACAAATAATTGTATTGTCATTCTCTCATGTTTTCCTGTATTTTGCAATTACACATAGTTCTCATTTCTGAGTCCCATTTTTGCAAGAAAAGGATGAAATACTTAATGAAATTGGAGACAATGTCCGGTGTCTGACGGTATCAGACACCAACACAACCAATGTAGTCACGTTCAATTAATTTATTTTCTCAAATTATTATCGGTGTTGATGTGCCAATGTCTATATCGTGTCTGGTGTCTGTGAAAGTGTTTCAATAAGTTTTAAATGCTGCGTTAATGTATGAAAGCCAATTTTGTTTTATATTCATGTTCCTAACACATACTTTGCCTCTTTTTTTGGACTTGCAGTATCCAGATTTCAAACCTCCAACATCTCCATCACCTTCAAAGCCCTAGAGTTTCACGTGTATGAAGAGAATTCTATAGCAGGCAAAATATATATCAGTATGTATCAAGAGCTAGCTGCATAATCCTACAATCTATAATCCTGCCAGAACATCTTCGACATACATGAAACTTAGGTTGAAGATAAAATCATGTCACTTGTTGTATAATTTATTAGTCTTTTTATGATCATCCTTACAGTTGTGCTACTCACTAAACCTTTTTTGTGATTGTGAACATTGTGTTGTGGAGGTAGCTGTCTTGTTAACATTGTACTGTTAGTTGTTATGTTGTGATTTAGTGTCACATTACATTCATTCAGTTTTGAATAAGCAATAAGGTTTCAAAATATGCAATTATGTCTGTTGATTCAGTAAAGTTTGGATTTAGTAAAGCATTGAACTTTTGGTTGTGTATTTGTGTGGTTTGACTTTGTGATTGTGTGGTGTAGAACTTATGTTAGGCTTGTTTAGTTCTGATCATTTTGTTGAGTTGAAAACCCTAATTCTGATTAGACACTTACTATGAATGATATTCAAGTACTGATCTTTTATTTAAATTTTTTTCTTTCTTTTCTGAACACCAAATTCTTTACATTGAGTTTCAATTTATCTTTAGTAAAACATACATTTAGCAAGAGGGTACTACTGAATTTTTAGAATGGTTTTGGATAGATAGAAAAACCCAATTAGAAATTAAGCTTCTTGTATATTTTTTTGTTAAATGTTACATAAAAAAAATGGAAGACGTTTTCTTGTATATGTTGTTGTTTAATTATGTTTTATGAGAAAAGCAAATGATGCTTCAGCTGTTGAAAGTGAAAATTATAAGTCGTTTGAGTAGTTCATTTATTTTGGGAGGAATGCTTTTAGGAAAACTAAGATATACAAGAAAAGTAGACGGACATGAAAACCAAATCAATAAGGAGAGAGAGTAAGAAGACAATGAGAGTATGAGAGAGTTGCCCTAGTTGTCACAAAATGGTTGTACACATATCATTTCTCTTAACTAAAAAAAAGTTGATTCAATTGATAAGAAGTTGATTCATACTTCACAAGAATGTTGGTTTTAACTTTTGTTGAACTTTGAGGTATGCACGGACTTCAATGAACTCAAGAGTCATGTAAAAAAACTGACTTTTAATTATGGATAAAAAAAAACACTCAATAGTTTTATTTGTTATTTGAATTATTTTATTTTCTAATAAGTAATGGTTCAGAAGGTTTTCCATAATTAAAACCTAAGGATTCTAAACTTAACAATTTAATGGTGCTAATTGATTTACTCTTAACATCACATGTGAGAAAATAATTGGTTATTGTTGTTTTTTACGTAGATGATAATAACATCATATACCTCTCTCTTTTTTGAGGGAAATAACATCATAACTTAGCCCTTCTCTTGTAAAAAAAAAAATCATATAATTTAGCAACTCAATTTATATATCGTAAAATCAAACGTAAAATCTATCTCAATTGACAATGTCAAAATTACTAAACAGATGTTTGATACTGCGGCAAAGAGCTGTGTTAACGTGAAAGATGCATTTCATAGCTTCTCTGTTTTCACGTTATTAATGCCTCAAAACACGCAAATGATGCTCCAAGTGTGAATCCAAATACATGCTAAGTTGAATACCCCCATTTAAGTTTGAATATGTGACATTTTATAGTTGTGTTTGCGAGTTTCGGTTATGTTTACACGAATAAACAAATTCATTCAGATAAGTGATTTTATTATTTTTTGGTGGTGGTCAAGGTTTGAACCCGGACCTTGCATATATTATACTCCTACCAACTGAACTAAGCTCACGATATGAGAGATAAATGATTTTATTATTAAATGAGAATCTCAATTAATAATTTTCTTCAAAAAAATTGTAAAATACTATAATGGCGCTTATTTGTTTTGGCCTTAAATTTCCATTTTTCATTTTCATTGTTCTCCACCTTTTGCCTCCTTTTCCTCATTACAAAATGACCAAACCACCCCTACAAAACGACCGTTATCGTACTGTCCTTTTTTTACTTCTAAATAAACGCGCTACCCTTTCTTTCTTCTTCATTCTTAAAATCACTTAATTACAAAAGCACTTAAAAGCAGGAAAAAGCGAAAATCAAAATCTGAAATTCGCGGTTCCATGGCAAGAGTTAAGCACATTCCACGTCCTGGTAAACGCACTCGTCGTAGCAGTAGTAGTAATGGTAAGTTCCAATTTCTAAAACCCTCGTTTTCACAAATTCACATTTTTCTTTCTCAATTAACTCATTTCAAAATTATTTTTCAGCAAACGAGTCTGAGGAAAAGAAGAAAAGAAGGAACAGACCAGGAACAGTTGCGCTTCGCGAGATTCGTAAATTTCAAAAGGCTGTTAATTTGCTTATACCTTGTGCTCCGTTTGTTAGATGCGTAAGTTTTTTACTTCAAACTCTTATATAAGTAGTAAATTGAAATTAGATTTGTGTTTTTAATGTGCTGTTAATTAGGTTTTAGTAGTACTACGAAGCTATTAAGCTCTAACACAGACACGACATTGATTGACAGGTAGTCAAACAGTATACTTTCTTAGTGTACGGTTACTTTACACATACATCCGATAATGTGTTGTTACGTCAATTAATGAATGTGAAAACACATGAGTTGTCATATTCACTAATTGACATGATAACACATTATTTGATGCATGTGTAAAATAATTGTACACTCACAGAGCATACTAGTTAAACCCTAAGAGATATAAATAATTGGATGTAACTACATGTGTCAGTGTAAACTACTGAGATATTAAACACGGACACAAACACCAGATACTAGAGACACCAGACATGACATCGACACTAGTAATAAACTAATGATTTAAGGAGTCAACTACGTGTGTGTTTGGTGCTGCAGTGACAAAAATTGATTTTGGCTGAAAGTGATTTATGTTTGGATGCGTTTATTAAAAATGTGTTGAAAAGTAAATTTGAGATGCAAAATTAATTTGAAATGCGTTTATTAAACATATCGAAATTATAGGTTCAAATTAGAATCAATTCTAGATGCAAAATTAATTTTACTTGAGAGGAATCAAACATGTCAAAATTTGTTCTATATCTCTGGAATCAATTTTGGCTCATCCGAAAGTGAAACCAAACATACACTATATGTGTTCATGTCAGACACCTACACATATCAAACTTCGTTACATTTGAGAGGCACTAGACATTTCTTTGATTTGAAGTGTGGGTGGTACATAGCTACCAAGTCTAAACAATGGCATTTTTTTATACAAATGATTTTTGTTGTTAGTTTGTAGTTGATATGAACTTAGGAGGAAAAGGAAAACTTGTTTTTTGGAGTGTTTGCATTTTCATTATCAAGTTTAGTTGCTATTTTGTTTATTTTTTATTGAACTTTTTTGTGTGACCTGTATCACTTTTTATGTGGTTTGTTTAATGAGCATGCTCTATATGGAATTAATGGTTTGTTATTAATTAAGAGATGATTTGAATAAATTTTTCAACAAGCACTTATTGGAAAAGATAAGTCGAAATAATATTGCAATGACTGCAAGTCTATCAATAGTAAATTCCAATGTCGTCAAATAGCAGCTATAGCGGCGGTATGACACTTTAACATAGCAAAATTTGAACAATTCGCGATTGACAACATTATAAACTCCCACGTTAGTTGAAATTAATTTCTTCATCTTAATTTTATATTTGGAGTTTTTTCTCATCTAATTTCTCTATAACCACATGAAATTAGAAGAACTTTTCTTATGTTAATGTTAGTTACTTAGGTTAGTTTGGACTTCTCCATAATCACTTATGTAAAAATGAAATATTGAAAGAATCTTATGATGATTTTGAGTTTTTTAAACTATTCCTCTTTGTGTTAAGTTGAAATTAGCTTTTGCGTTTTTTTTAGAATGTCTTATTTAACTTCTCTATAAACATCAAGCTTATAATGTAGTTTTTGAAAGCAAAGCACGATGCACCTTTTGATTGAAAAGCTCCCATAAGTTATTACTTGGAAAATAATTGAAACTGGTCCTTATACCTGTTGAGAAGCTTCAATAATCTAGAAGATAATTTAAACTTGGCCCTATGATTTGTTGGAATGGCATCCAGTCAAGTATTTGGCTGAATTGGATCTTATTGGATGTTTGTTCTCACTGTTGCTGCAATGCTTTTTTCTTTAACTTGTGGCTGTAGGTCAAACAGATTACAAACCAACTATCTATGGAGGTATCACGCTGGACAGCTGAAGCCTTATTAGCACTTCAGGAGGTGTGTTGCTTTTTTCATATGGTTCTATTATATTTTTAATATGTATTACATTACTATTTAAATTATGAAGGTGTTTGTAGTAAGTGTATAAGTGAAGGGCATAGTAATAATTAAAAAAAATAGATTGGTTAACACAGTTCTGGTTAGTTGATGTTCAGTCATGGCCGTTTCATGATTGTAATATGCGTTACACCCTTAACTTACCTTGTATGTGAAAAGGCCATTTTACAGTCTAAGAGTAAGAGTGTAATACAACACTTGTAAATTTGTAATCAAATTTTATCCAAGAAGGAATTCTCCATCTGTTCAAACATTTTCCTTTATTTCTTTTCCTCATTGTCTGAAAGCTTCTTCCACGCGAGCTTTGCTGTGCAACTCTTATCATTTTCAATATCTGTTGGTATTGATTTATTTTCTCTTTCCTATGGAAAAATATAGCCATGTATACAAACGAGAATCTTGTTACCAGTCTCACTGTAGATGCCAGTTGCATGAGATAGTTAAGATAGTATGCCATTGCTATATATGAAGGTGTCTTTTGACTTGGAGTGTCTTGATAGAGGATACTCCTGTTTGGGGTTGTTTGTGGGAGTACATTTTATAGCTCATAGTGGCAGTGAGAATATTTTCTAGTGCATGCTCATTTGGACAAGGTTAACGGTAGCTGAGATGATATTTCAGGGAAGACATCAAAGATTAGAAAAATGATATGGCTGACAGGCAATATAGTAAAAATTGTGATCTTACGACCTCTGGCAATCCAGATGATCTTAATCATAGGAGGAATCCCAATCTGGTAGGATATCGTGGGATTAGCGATATTGCTTTTAAGATTGGTGGGATTAGCAAGTGCTTTAGTAGGATCAAGTAATTGTAGAAACTGACTTTTATTGATGGTAGAATATGTTTGCAACAAAAACCTGATTACAGACATTACAAAGAATTCAGAATTCACACATAAACTAAGAGATAGAATATTCTCACAAGGCAATGCCTATCCAAGAAATTTGACAGCTTGGTCGCACATTCCATAACCACTCAATAACTATCCCATAACCAGTTTCCCTTTCCTCTTTCCTTTCTCTATTTATTACTGAAAATAAATAACATAAAGGGTAAATAGTTAAAATGTGACTACCATAATATAAAGTCTAACAGATGATTGATTAGATACTATAATTTGACTAAATTTTAGTGTTTGTGTCTCGGCGCTTGTTCAAAACTGTGTTTTCGATTTTGCACAGTCGCAGTTGTTATGTTCTTGCTAAGACTCTTGCTTAAGTTTGTGACCTATAAATTGTGTATCTTATTGGTTTTGAATTCAAGTTTAATTTAATTAAGTGTTTGTAGTAAGTGTATACGTGAAGGGCATAGTAATAATTTAATCAACGATTTTATATTAGTTGTAATTCTTTTTTTGAGGAATATTAGTTGTAATTCTTAACTTGTGTGCAATCATCTTAAATAGCTATTAAAAAGGAACGGAGAAAATATTTTTTCACTTGTTTTGATATTACATTTCGTATGGAACATGATCCTTCTTTCGTTATATTTTTTTTGTTGTTGAAAATCTTGTAGGCAGCTGAGGAGCATCTGGTTCGTATGTTTGAAGGTGGGATGCTCTGTGCACTTCATGCAAGGCGTGTTACCCTTAGTAAGTTGATTTAATTTTTATGTCTTTCCCCTGTTTTTATTTTCATCGATCATATATTATTCTCAAAGTTATCATATATAAAATATACTCCTTTTTATTTTGATGATGAATGAACCTTTATCTTGGTTACATTCATACAGATAAGAATCTTCTGTTACTAATATCAATTAGACTTCAAACAATAGTCTACACTCAGTAATCTGTATACTAGTTAAAGAGGAAAACTGCAGTAGCGTAGTTGTTGGGAACATCTCTCATTGTTTTAAGCAAAGCGCTTGGAGTTTTAACTTATCATGTCCATTAACTCCAATCCTTTTAATATGGTATCAAATTTTTTTAAAAATGCCACTATTGCCTTTACCGTGTAAAGAGAGGGTACATGCTACAGTTGCGAAATGCAGTTTGCGGAATTCGGATTCCCAGCAGTCACGGGGATCTCCCATTCATTCATTCGGAAGATTGGTGACCGTTCAATCAAGACTGGATGGTCCAAAAAATTGCAGATTTTAATTTTATTTTATAATTCAAAATACCGGGCTTGAATCTTAACAGTCTGGTCTTGATTGAATGGACACCGATGTCCCAAATGCGTGTATGTGTGGCACCAGAGACTGCAAGGAGCTGGATCCCTATTAGCAATTTCTATTCATACAAGTTGCAGAAGATGTGCTTGGATGACTATATTACTAAGATCAACAATTTTCATTAACATTAACAGGAAAATTTAAGTCACTCTTAGGCGGAGATATTTGTGTTGTTTTCTGGTGGGAGCTAGTTTCATATTGTCATCAATGAACTCATGTTGACAAATTTTTTTTTTTATGAGCTGAAGACTCTAACGGAGTTTTATACCAAAACTGAACTTTTTTTAGCTAGTATAGCGGATATTTTCCAGATATAATTTTATTTCTGCTGTATAAGTTGATTATAACTTTCCCTTAACATCTGTTATTTGATATTTTGGCTGTCTCAGTGAAAAAGGATCTTGAGTTGACCCGTAGGCTTACAGGAATAGGATGCGCTCGGTGAGAGCACGACACAGGCAGTGAAAATTATTGTTGCTATATATAAACTTGACATTCTTCGATGATGCCATTGCTGTTTGTATACCCCAATTTCAAATTAAAATTAGGTACTAGGCTAACTCGCATATTGTCAATAGCAATCTTTTGTAGGTGAAAAATCTGTTGTAGAATGAACCATCATTGTAGAAAAAGGATTTACTACTGAGTCTGAGTGAGAATGAATGAGTAACTTATTTAAATTGTAGCAGGGAAATATTTCAAGATTATTGTCATTCATGTATTTACTTGTTGTGGTTAGAAAGAATTCATGTTGTTTAAGCATCTAAATAGAAGATATTTTACTCCTAATTCAATCATGCAAAACTTTGATATTGATCGTGGGAAATTGCTCTTCTCCCTTTTGTTTTTCCTCATTCACATGCCTACGGAGTTAACTCACGTTGGAAAATGCTTAACGTGAGTTAACTCACATTGGACATAATTAAGGAAATGAGTAATTTTAAAAGGGAGAAGAGCAATTTTCTTGGTTGTGTGAACTAGGGGTGTTCAAAACCGAACCAATCCAATAGAAAAACCGCAAACCGAACCAATCCGAAACTGCAAAAAACCGCATTTGGTTTGGATGTATTCGGATCACTTTTTTACACAACCGCATGGTTTGGTTTGGTTTGCGGTTTGTATTTTATCAACCGAACCAAACCGCAAGATAAGAAAAACACTAATTGAACCTATGTCACTTAGACCAATACTCATAGAAACTCAATGGAAATTTTTATAAAATGATATATTTTTCATTTGTTAAGTTTCTTCTTTGCTTTGTATTTAAAAAATGTATTTATGTGCTACTTGAAATTTTATAGAATGATAGTCTTTTACATTTTTTACATTATAGGATTATTTTTTGTCCACCTTTTTAATTTCGTCTATATTGTTTTGTGAAAATAAAATTGTAATGTAGGATGAAATTTAAAACATTGTCAGAAACATCTTTTGAAATGTGTTGTATTATAGCTTTTTAACTTGATTTTAATGTTGAAAACAAAAAATCTGTATTGTCTAAAAAAAACCGCACAAACCAAATCAATCTAATCCAATCCAAACCACATTGGTTTGATTTGGTTTGGTTTGGATTTTATTTTAAAAGTCAGCCGAACCAAACCAAACCGCATGCTTTTTTTCTTGTGGTTCAGATGACTTTTAACCTGAAAACCGAACCAAACCGCACCGCGAACACCCGGGGTGTGAACAATATACGCATGGCCCAGCATCTTGGATCTTAGGTTTTTAAGTCAAAATCTCATAAATTCATCTTGAAAAGTAAATATTGTCTATGCTTTATAAACTCTATTTAGATCATATCTACATGTAATGACAAGGATTTTGGGGGGTTTTTTCTTCAAAATGTATTGTGATACCCTTTAGTATGAGGTAATTGGTTTGGTCTCTTGTGAAAGTAAAATCTTTGGAACGAATTCTTATCATTGTAGCTTTGTTGGCCTCGACAAAAATTATTTTGGCAAGAGCATACGCAATTACACATGGATTTAATTTTAAAATGCAAACATTGAAATTCGTGCAATATTTTTAGGGTGTGACCACAAATACACAAGGATTAAAAGTTCTTGTCTTCCTATTTTACGGACGAACATTATACAATCTTCTATACAGTGAATGGTTGGCAACCATTCTATGGCTCTTTCAATTATAATTTCTCAGTAGCTAGCAACATTCATTTTTTGTGTTGAGTGGAGCTACATCATAATCTTGACCGTAACTTTCGTTTGGCAACATTCGTATTTCTATTTGGCAATTGGTACTTGCTTTAGAATCTTGCTATATACTTCACTTTTTTGATTGATAATGAACCTGTCTCAAACATTGGTGTAGATTCCCTTCACTTCAACATCACCAGCATCAATTTCCACACGTTAAGACATCAACATACTCAATTCCAAACTTACCCTATTTCCTACGCTAGAAACATGTCCCAAGCAATTCTTGTTTCTTATCCTCTCCCTAGAGATCTCATTCTCATGCATGTTTATCGTCCTGATTGGATGCAAACTCAATTTAAAACATTATTTTAGTCAAAATACTTTTTTTTTTTGGAAGGAATTTAATCAAGTTACTTGTTCATTAGGTTTATAATTATTTTACATCGGGTACTACACTAATCTAATGTACTAATGTAAGAATTTGGTAACCCATAGATTTAGAAGTCCTCTAAATATCCATAACATAAAATTGTAGTCAGCATCCTTTAGGAAAGGAATATCTAGTAGTTTCCTTTCCGTTAAATGAGAAGGTTAATGAACAACGAGACACATCTTGTCTCTCTCACCGGCAACACAAACCCACTTATGTTTAGCCATATGTGGTGTACATTTTCTTTAAAATTCAATATGAATATGGCTCATTCGTTACAAATTATTAAAAAAGTTATTTCGTTCAATAATTTAGAGATTATTAAAAAGAGCTAAAGTTATCCGCCAAAAAGAAAAGAAGATGTTGTGTTTGTTTCCCATAATATTCTTTTTTAATTATTGGTTATCAAAAATATTTTTTTAAAGAGGTTACTCGAATCAACTTTAAAGCAACTTTTAAATTATCCTTTGTAACCAACTTTTATTAATTCAATGAACCTAAAAATGAAATTTTCACTTATATTTAGGACCGGAAGTAGTATCACTTTATCGATAATACGTTTAACTATTTTTGTAGTGAAAAATCACGTACAATAAAGATAATGAATAATCAATGAAGAAAAAGATAATTAATTTCATCAAAACAACAAAATTTATTCATTTCTTTGATTTATGTACACCAAACTTAAACAATATTTAGAAAATAACTAAGTTATGTTGCAAAAATATCCAATTACTCATTAGGAGAGATAAGTATGAAATTTAAAAAAAGTTTATAGAAAATGCAAAGAAAAGAGTTCACTTCTTGAAATTTCCAAGTAATTGGGAGGGACCATGTCACATGTACATGTCTGCGCGTGGCTACTTGCGTGGGTCTCTACATGCCTAACCCTTTCCTTACGAAAGATTTCGATTCCCATAGCTTTTCCCTCCCACAGATTTAACCCTACAAATTTATACAACCAGACAAGAAATAATAAGTGAAACAAAATCTACACAAAGGAAGGAAAAACAAAGTTATATTGACTGAAAAATGAATGAAAGCTATTGGACAAAATGTCTGAAGGACAACGCGGCTTCATTAAGAGGAAAAGAAATGTTTTGTCAAACATGCAAAGTAAAATGATTTTTCACTATACATACGTGTTTCATTTTCCAGCAATGTATTTATACCTGAGATCTTATATCATTTAATTTATTGATGAAATGATAAGAATTAGTTTTTATATAATGTAAAATTTATCTCATTTGTGAATTATAAAATTAACAAAAAAGAGATAATTTGATTTTGTAAAAAAAAAAAGAAAGAGATAATTTGATCTCTATCACTTTCTTGAAAAAGCTTATAACGTGGAAGTTTCATGGGAAAATTCCCGGTCCTATATTTTCGATCTTGTCGATATTAATCAGTACTATTGTCAATTAATTTGACATATGTTCCGTTTGTCAATTAAAGATAATCAATTAAGTAAATTATTTAAATATTCACGGGTACACATACCCGATAATCAATTAAGTAAAGGAAAAAACTTAGATACAATTTCTTAGGTGCTTTTCGTATGGTTCTTAACTAAATTCACCATGATTTCCTTAAATCCATAATTCTCTGAAAGTTTGTTATCTCCAAAAAAATTGTATTTTTACTTAAGAACCATACGAAAAGCACCTAAGGAATTGTACCTAAGTTTTGTCCTTAAGTAAATTATATATTTTTTAAAGATAATCAATTAAGTCCCAAAAGTAGAAAGAAAATCAAGTTTTGCATTGAAAAGAACACTTTTTTAATTTTCAAAAAGTAGAAGACACAATTTCCAAGACAAAATTTCCTTTTATAATTCTTTAACCAGTGTTCGGGGCACTGGCTAACATTTCCCATTATTTAAATATCCTTATATATCTTATCTTATTACTTAAAGTTGTTATCTTGAAGGAAACTTTACCGTTCACATAAGATTCTTCATTAATAACCTATTTTTATTTTTGATTTTTTTAATTCATCTTATTTAGTTCATTGTTTCTACTCCATTAACATCATAAAACATATATTGTTGCGTCATTTTTTGGAGATCAAAACTATTTGATTTTTTAAGAAAAAGGGGAAAAAAGTTCGAACTACCCCATATTGAAAAGACTTAGGTTCGGGGGTTAGTTACTTTTAGGGAATGTATTAACACCCTAAATATCCATAGTCTTTAACGTTTTGTGCTATCAACTTGCTTGTTTCGAAAAAAGGAAAATGACTTAAAAGTAATTTAAAGTTGATTGCAATTTTGATTTATGAAAGAATAGAATAAAAGGATCACTTGATTTTTGAATCAAGGTTTGTTATGAAAAAGATTTTTTTGTGATTTTTGTGATTTGTTTGCATTAAATTAAAACTACTAACAGAGCAGGAAAAATAAAGCGTAGGTATTTTGTGGTGACGTTGGATCCCCACAAAAACCTTTAACCTAAACTAGAGAGAAAATAAAAGGTATACACACGCTCACACACACCTAAAACTATTACATTAAGCCTATTATACATTCTAAAGTCTACGAAAGATAAATCTGAACAAATAAATGAATAATAAAATGGAGAATGATAAATCTAAACCTATACAAAATACAAAAGAAAAGAAAAATCAAATGCATGAAGAAGAAATAAATAAAAAATGCAAAGGGCCACCAGTTCTCTTCATAATGGGACCCCTCAGCCACATCCTTGCGATTGGAACGGAATAGAACAGCCACGACAAACACATATCAATTGATGGATTCTCTAAATAAAATATGCAGCAGCGGCTGGCAACAACTCAAAGCAATTGGAAGTGGAAACCAAATAACCACGTTGAAACAATTAGAGTATATGTATATTACGACACAGTAGTAGCAACAATGATTCACAATTGGGATTTAAAGTAAGAAAAGTGCATTATACCAAAAAAAGTGAGAAAGTGTAACAATATGAAACAAGGGAATTGAGTAATAACATGGCAGCAACAATTTTAAATTGAATGAAATGGAACAGGCACAAGAATAAATAATTAGGATGGAATGAGTACGTAGTAGCAAAATAAAATAAAATTTAATAAGGATTGAAATCAAGTAATAGGAGTTGGAATCAAATAAATCAACAGTAACGATGGAGCATTAACAAGAATTGGAATTGAATATATGATAGAGAAACAAAGCAGCAATGGAATTAAATAAATAGGTGCAGCAACAAGAAAGCAATCACGTAGCAAAACAGATTTGTAAAACGGCACCACAAGGGAATTCAATCCAAATTGTGTATATACGGGTGCCTCAAATCATGTCATATAAGGAATTAGAATTAAATTTAGAGGCACTGCTACAGTAACGTGAATGCAAAGAATTGAGAGTTGCTATCTTAATCTTAATATATATAAATGTTAAACAATTCTGAAAAAGTTTGCCCTAATCCTAATCCCGCCCTTTTTTGTGGTTCTGAGTAATTTTTATGAAAAAAAGAGTTTGTAAGGAATCAAACCAGGTACCGAATGCTTGCAGTTTACAACTATAACCACTATGTCACTTCTATTTTTGTTGAAATATTGTTGCTTCCAAAAATGAAATACATGACTAAAACATTTTTTTTAAAGCCCCAATCGCCATAACGGTTTCCTCTCTCACAACAGTTATTTTTTATTATTTGCGGTACCTTTATTGATAGTAGTTCTTTTTCATTATTTTTTTTTTGTGTACGCTAACTACATGTTACGATATTAAAGTTGCATCTTTAAAATTGTAGATAATTTGACTGATCCATATGATAATTTTTTCCTTAGAAACTTCACTTTTTTCTGTAATTTTGTCGGCATCTTTGTTTCTCCTATA
>Ga0228710_1006391_pt1 | contig 17870 bp, 11 predicted proteins | sample MedpolnodulmetaG_FD_177995 | JGI IMG/M metagenome (GOLD analysis project Ga0228710, IMG submission 177995) | Root nodule microbial communities from Medicago polymorpha collected in Santa Monica, California, United States - pink nodules | ecosystem: Host-associated > Plants > Roots > Nodule...
TGAGCAGTTCTACATGTTCCCTCTTTTAATTTAAATAAATCTGAACCACTTATTTAATCTATTGGTGTTTTTCTCGTGGTTCACCGGTGAGGGACCTAATTGGACCCTCACCCTAGAATCCACCGTTTATATATGCATAAATAAATTTTTATGTACATATATGAGAAAATCTTAATGATAAATTTTGAAAACTCATGACTATTTTCAAAATATCAACATCAATGTAGTGTTTCTATTAAATAACTTTTTATTTTATATGCAAAACATTATTCAATATTTGCACTGCACACGTTGTATATTTTATGTGTTTTATCTGCAGAAACAAATTTTTATGTAAATATATGAGAAAGTTGATATGATAAAATCGTGGAAACTCATTAATATTGTCAAAATATAAACATTAATATAGTGTTTCTATTGAACAACTTTTTATTTTATATGTAAAACACTGTTCAATGTATGCACCGTGCCCGTTGCAGATTTTATGTGCTTATATATGCATAAATAAATTTTTATGTACATACAGTATATGAGAAAATCGATATGAATTTTTTTTTTTGAAACTCATGACTATTTTCAAAATATGAACATCAATGTAGTGTTTCTATTAAATAAATTTATGTGCCGTTGTGAGCTTAACTCAATTGGTAAGGACAATGCATAATATATGCAAAGTCCGATGTTCAAACCCCTGCCACCACAAAAAAAAATTAAATAAATTTTTATTTTATATTTAAAACACCAATAAATATTTGCACCGCACTCGTTGAGGATTTTATAAGCTTATATATGTAAAATAAATTTTTTATTTAACGATATGTGATAGTCGATATGATAAAATTTGTAAAATTTGTGACTATTTTTAAAATACCAACCTCACTGTATTGTTTTTCCAAAATATCGTTAAATATTTACACTAAACTCATTGTAGATTTTATGTGCTTATATATCCAAAAGCAAATTTTATGTATAGATATGAGAAAGTTGATATGCTTAAATTTTGAAAAGTAATGATTATTTAAATATATTAACTTTAATGTATCATTTCTATTAAAAAAAATTATATGTAAATTAGTAAGATTAAGAGATTAAAAGAGTTGAGAATAAACTATTTTCCTATATTTATGATATAAAAGAGTAACACAAACTGTTTTCCTATATTTAAGCTATAATAAACTGTTTTTTCTTATTATTTAATAGCGACTTGACCAAGAAACCCACTAAAAGTGATATTAGTTGTAGGCTTCGTAGTGATAAACCAACAAAATTAATTAAATATACAAGATAAAGGAGCTCAGATCATAAGGAGAAGAAAGATGAAACAAATTGATCTTTTTTATTTGCAAGATTCAGGGAACTAATGTTAGGCTTGAGAGTGATAAACCAAAAGAATTAATTATGTTTGTAAGTGGTAAATCTACAAAATGACCATATAGATGCTCAGAAGTGATAAATATACAAAATGACGATATAGATAATCAGTTAGGCTTGAAAGTGATAAATTTGAAAAAACGATGATGCATAGGGAATTAGTTAGGCTATGAAGATAAACAAAAGTATATATAATATTTTTTTAATGAGTTTAATCGAGGATAATTTTGAAATTTTATTGAAGATACTTATCCTTAAGAATTATAAAATTTTATTGGATTTTGATTTATATATATTGTTTTTTTAAATATTTTTGCATCCAAAAAACAAATATAGGTGGAAATTTGTTATATCAACTTATATCCGTGGATAATTCGATAATATTTTTTTTGAAGTCATTTTTTTAAAACAAATAAATTGATTCCGTAGTTATCCGTGAAATTTTGTTAGAGTTGTGATGTCTATTATCCGTAATTTTTCAACAAATTAATTAATTTCATAGTTATCTATGCAAAATTTGTTATTGACCATTATCCATAATTAATTTTTATTTTTTAAAACAATTAGACGAAATTTTGCAAAATTACAATTATGCACATAAAATTAAGGAGATCATGAATTTTATAGAGGATGATGATGAAATTTTGCTGTACTTCAACTTTCATATATTGTTAGTAGATTTAGTGATTTATATGACAAAAAATTGATGATGATTTTTTTACAGGGACTAAACTCAGACAAGTAAACTTTTATATTAGAGATATTAATATTATGAACATTATTTTTCTAACGTCATTTATAACACTTATTTTTTTATCTGATGAATTCATATGGTTCTCACCGCTCTATACGTAGGATCCATTTCTAAAGTATGTAGCTCACAATGATTCCACCAATAAAAGAGTCAATGTTACATAGAGGTTAAAAAGAAAGTGTCCATAATACTTATATTTATAAGAAATAAGAATATATTGTCAATTGCGGATCAACACAGATGCTATAATCCCTCGCTCACACATTTTGTGAACTGAATTCAAGTATGAAATTTTGTAATTGGTATATTAACGGTAGATCAAACATTTTGCAATTGGTATATTAAAAAGTTGTTTCGTGGTTTAACAAAAGATACAAACTTGAGCTTTTTATCAAGTCTATTGCCCCCTTTTTAGCCATTTTTACGAATAATTTTAAAATCAAACACAATACAATTAAAGTTATGTGATTTAATATCTTAGTAGTCTGGTAGTCTACTTAAATATATGCGATAATATTTATTTTAAGTAGACATGTAACATAATCTACACCCCTCTGCATCCGCCCTTGTTTTATGGTGAAACTCCAATTTAACCGGGTGTGGATTTGGGTTTTCCTCAATGTTCAATGTCGGGGATGGGGGTATTTATATCCTCCCCTCACCCGCCCCGTTTGTTAACATATTTTTAACTTTATTTTTTTATATAATTATACTTATTCATTTTATCTAATATTGAGCTATATATTTATATATGTGTGTGTGTGTGTGTGTGTGTGTATATATATATATATATATATTTTGTTAGCATATTATACACGCAAAGTTTGCACTACCGTTAACGATGACTAATCTATGTTGGAGAACCTCTGAAATACACAAGGCAGATTTTTCCATTGCAATCAAATTTTATCCATATTCGAGAACCTTTGAAATACACCAAACGCTGACCACTTCTTTAAGAGGCTCAAGTTTCTTACCATTTCGACCAATCCATTTGTGGTTTATATATTATAAATTTCAGTCTTCTCCCAATAGAAAATATATTTTTATAACAATTTTTAAATTATTTTAGTATATTAATTATGAAAAGTTGGATTTTTTTTTTAAATTTTTTTGTTTTGTGTATATGGTAGAGGTGGGTGCGAGGCGGGGAAACGCGATCATTGTCGAATGTAGGGATAAAAACCTAAATTTCAACCCAATGAATAATAGATGGCGTCTAGATTTTTACTAGTACGTCGAGGATGAGGGTGGGGTAGGCAAAACCCATTCTTGATCTACGCCATACCAAATTTTAATGTTTAAACAACATACTGATATTCCAAAAATATTGTTAGACTAAACATTGTCATCTAATTCGAATTCAAAAATTAATATTTATATACGTGAATTTTAAGCAGTATTTGTCGAACCGTTTATAAAACAATTAAATCAAATAAAAAATGAAGATCAATTTTTTTTTCTAGTATACTAGTTAGTGATTTCACACACTTTTAATGTAAAGTGTGTAAAAATGGAGAATTAGATTCAAACCTCCGCCATTGAATATTATTGTTCTTGCGGTTATCAACTAAATTGTATTTATGAAACATATTATCTTAAATTTTGTAGGAAAACTCCTACCAAATGTCAACATGACATTAGTTAATTAATATGTCCACGGACCCTTGGTGTATTATAGGTGATTTTAATGACCTTCTTACAAGTGATGACAAACGAGGGGGATCTGAGAGACCGACTTGGCTTTATAATGGTTTTCGCTCAGCAGTGAATGATTGTAATTTGCATGACCTCCCTCTAGAAGGATATCCATTTAGATGGTTCAAAAGTCTTGGAACTCATCGCGCGATTGAAGAAAGACTTGATAGAGCGTTCCACACATCCTCATGCCTTACTATATTCCCAAATGCAAGGTTAATTAATCTTGTTGCAACCACTTCAGATCATTCACCTATCCTCTTAAAGTTGGACTCTGAGAGTTATATTCATTCGAAACGTAGCTTCCGTTTTGAAAATTCATGGCTTCTTGATCAAAGTCTCTCAGATATGGTTGATGAGAACTGGCATTACTATCCAACTAATAATATTTTACAAAAATTAAAGTATTGTGTTGATGATATGGAAGCATGGAGCAAAGCAAATAGTCCAAATTTCCTCCGTGAAGCCAACAAATTACGAAACGAGCTTGCTGCCATTCGAAGTAGTAATGACCACACAACTGATGCATCTATTACTAACATCCAAAACAAGCTTTCTTGTGTTTTGTTGCAGGAGGATATTTATTGGAAGCAGCGATCCAAAATCTTTTGGCTCAAATATGGGGACAAAAACAATAAGTTTTTTCATGCATCCGCTAGTGTAAGGCGCAAGAGAAATAATATTAAAAAGTTGCAGAATTCTCATGGTATGTATGTAGAAGATCAAGCTGGTTTGTGTAGCGTTGCCCAAGACTATTTTTGTAATCTTTACACACCGAACGATGGACATCATTCACCTATTATTGCTACCCTCAATGTATTTCTCCGCAAGATAATACTTCTCTAACAACTCCTTTTAAGGAAGAAGAATTCAGACAAGCTGTTTTTTCTATGCACCCCGACAAATCACCAAGAACTGATGGTCTTAATCTAGGTTTCTTTCAAAAGTTTTGGCCCCTTATTGGTACAAAGATTTTCGAAGCTTGTTGTTCATGGCTTGATGAAGGTAGCTTTCCTTCTACCTTAAATGATACTAACATTGCTTTAATTGCAAAAGTGGATCATCCAGAGAGCATGAAGGACCTTCGTCCCATTTCACTTTGGAACGTCATCTACAAGATTCTCTCAAAATTCCTTGCCAATCGACTCAAACAAATCCTCCATAAATGCATCTCTAATTCTCAGGCCGCTTTTGTCCCTGGTAGAGACATTCATGACAATGCTCTCACTGCCTTTAAAGTTCTTCATTATATGAAATGCAAGACCAGAGGTAAATAAGGAAATATTGCCCTAAAGCTTGATGTTAGTAAAGCCTTTGACAGAGTCAAGTGGAGTTATCTTCAAGCGGTGATGGAAAAGATGGGTTTTTCAAATGTTTGGATTAGTTGGATCATGCAATGTGTCTCCTCTATCAACTATCATGTGCTTGTCAACAACGATAGTGTAGGACCTATTACTCCTCTTTGTGGTCTTCGACAAGGAGATCCCCTTTCCCCTTATCTCTATATTATTTGTTTAGAGGGTTTAAGTTCGTACATCAGGCACCATGAGAATAACGGTCTTATCCACGAAACACGCATCTGTCGGGGGAGTCCATCAATTACCCATCTCCTCTTCGCATACGACAGTTTTCTTTTCTGTAAGGCTACTATCTCCGAAGTGACAACCCTTAAGAATATCCTGGATACTTATGAGACTGCTAGTGGACAAGCTATTAATTACCAAAAATCCTCTATCGTTTTCAGTCGGAATACAAATTCGACTCTCCAGAACAATATTATTCATCTCTTAGGTGTTGTGGAAACTATGGGGTACGGTAAGTACCTTGGCCTCCCATCTATGGTAGAAAGAGACAAAAAATCAATATTCACTTTTATTAAAGAGCGTATCTGAAAAAATATCCAAAATTGGAATCTCGATCTCTTTCACGTGCAGGTAAGGAAGTGCTCCTAAATTCAATTGCCCAATTTATACCTACCTACCGTATGAGCGCTTTTCTGCTCCCTACATCATTCGGGGAAGAAATAAAGCGCATGATGAATTCATTTTATTGGGGTTTGGAGAAGAATGGTGGTAGAAGTATTAATTGGCTAAACTGGGATAAGATGACTGTTTGTAAGGATCACGGTGGCCTTAACTTTCGTGACCTTGAAGGTTTTAACCTTGCCATGCTAGGTAAGCAAGGATGGAAGCTCCTCACAAACTCTTCCTCTCTCCTCACCAAAGTTCTCAAAGCTAAATATTTCCCTAGAAGCGGGTTTTTGGATGCCACTATTGGCCATAGTCCAAGTTTCACATGGAGGAGTATCTGGAGCACTATTCGGATGTTATCTCTTGGTTATAGGTGGAAAATCGGTGATGGTAAAGATATTAATGTCTGGAAAGACCCGTGGATCCGCACTCGTCAGAATTTGTGACCTACCACATTATCGGCAATCAATCTTCTCAACCTGACTGTCTCACAACTCTTCAATCCAACAACCAACACTTGGAATCGTGACTCTATTGCTACTATAATGAACACACACGACACATCTGATATTTGTAAGTTGCCTTTGCCCTCTCGAACTCGCTCTGATACAATAATTTGGAATGCATCTCCTAATGGCTCGTATACAGTTAAATCCGCGTATAAGATGTGTGTGAATATTTCAGACCAACTGTCAAATTATCATGTCCCAGGGGATTGGAAGTTAATTTGGTCATTGCGCGTTCTGCCAAAAATCAAACATTTTTCTTGGAGATTGCTTCGCAACATTTCACCTACAAGGTCTAATTTGCAAAGTCGTGGAGTCCATTGCCAGTCTACTTGTGTGGTCTAATTTCACTAAATGGTTTTTCCCTCCATTTCAACTGCAGCAGAGGGTGAAGCTACTGCTCTACAACAAACCCTCTAAATTGCTCTCGATCTTGGTCTCAATCGGGTAGTTTTTGAAACTGATTGTCAGCTAGTTGTGAATGATGTTCTTAGTAATAACACATATGTTAATGAACTAGGAAGTTTACTTTCTAGTTGCAGGGCGTTGCTTTTTTCTAATGCTAGTTATGCTCTAGCTTATGTTAGGAGACAAGCTAATAGAGTCGCTCATAATCTTGCTCAAACGTCCATATTACATGCTAGTCCTAGTATTTTCAATCATCCTCCTCACTGTATTGACTCTATTATTCTGGATGAAATGAAGTGAGCTATCTTCCCATACAAAAAAGAAAACAAATATAGTAAAAATAACATGAAACTTGATGCAATTAAACTTTTGAAAATATAAAAAAATAAAATAAAATTTCAATACAGAATTACTTTTTTTTAATAAATATAGAAAATTACTTTTGTTTTTTTTTTATCGAGGGACATTATAAGTGGGACCAAAGTTTTTGTTGTTGAAGGAAGTGGGTCCAAAGTTGTTTTTGAGAAGAGAGTAAAGTGGGAGGAGGCAGCACAGCAAATATTGAAGAGGTAGAGTCCGAAACGGGTGTGCTCACAACAAACAAACCGTCCCAAACACTCTCTTCTTCTTCTTCTTCTTCTTCTTCTTTTTCTTCTTCTTCGCGCCCTCTTTTCTCTGGATAGATAGATAGATAGATTAGAGAGAGACGACGTGGCGCTTTGTGATTTCATTAATCAATAGGTACGCCACTTTTCAACTCATACATATACGATGATTCGCTTAATTTCATTTTCGTTAATATTAATTAATTAAAATCATTTTTTTGTGGGTCTTGACTTTGAATACCGTTTTTTCAGCATTTATTTCGGATCCTTCTTTCTGACTGAGCTGCTTAATTAATGTCTCATGTTTTCTCTATTTATATATTCACTTATTTATTTGTCCACTCTTTTCACTGTTTACCAGATTCATTTTCTTCTGATTTTAGGTTGGTAATGTCTAATTGTTGCTTGTCTCAAAATTTATAATCGTTATGGATCACTTTTCAAGTTGTGTTTTTTTGTTTGTGTATGTGTGTGTGTTTTAAGTTGATTAGTCTTCCGACGAAGATCTGTTACTGCTTTTCAAGCATTGAGGTCTGTGTTGATTCTGGTGTGCCCCCGGTACCCAACTCACCTAGATAATTGGCTGCTAAAATTTATAGGATCATAAATCATGTCTTCTGTTTCTTTTTGCGTGGTGTTTTAAATTCAATTTGTGTTTAACAATACACTGGTTGAGTAACAATGATATTTTGTTTTGGACTATTTCTTTCAGATTTTCATTATATGCCTTTTACATCACTGTTCCAGGCTAGGTGTTGTTTGTTTGAGTAAATGGTTTAGACCTGTATTTTTGGATGCAATTGGTGGCTGTCTTGGTATAAGAAGCTGAAAACTGTTGTCACTTCACAATGGGTAATGCTTGTTTTGTTGCTGCCCGAGATAAAACTGTACAAAGTGGACCGACCAATGAGAATTCGCTTCGAAATATTCGAAATTCTCCGACATGGAGCTTTCGTTGGGATCATCGAGGACGTGTAGCCGGCGAAGACACTTCTATAAACTGGTTTTCTGATGGTAATAGCAGGAATGGTGGATCGGAGACTAAAAATGAATCAGGACGTGTATTAGAGAATGGAAGTCCCGCGCAAAATTGTCAACTGAATACATGCCAAAAATCCCCAATTTCTGAAGGGACTGGTGAAAATGTTAGAGATTCAACTTCAGGTAACCTTCACATAGTTAGCTTTCTAGATTGTTTGGACCGTTTAGAGTTGTATTTTGTATCAGTTATTTTACAATTCATCCTGTTTAGACCCCACGTTGACTAGAAATATGGTCAAGATATTTCTTTATAAGACTTGAAAAATCCTCTCCTTAAGAGCTAACTTGTGGGGTTAAGTTAGATCTACACCAAATTTTGTGATGGTATTCGAGTTTATCGTAGATATGTTATTGGTGCACCAAAACTTGTCCACGCTCTAGATGTCTAGTTGTAGATGTGAGGGGATGTTGTTAATGGACCACCAGCATTTATCCATGCTTTAGATGTCCAGTCCAGCGGTGAGAGGGTGTGTTGAAATCCCACGTTGATTAGAGATACAGACAATGTAATTACTGTCTTTTTGGAGTTGAGTTAGACCTAGCTCAATTTCTAAGCCATTATACACTAATAGTCACAGATACATGTGAAAGATATAAAGTTAGTGAACCGTGATACAGGAAATTTTGAGACAGGGTGATGCCTTCTCAAATATACTCCTATCTTGTAATCTATCAAATACGAAGTAGAAAAGTTGAAAATTAGCAATTAATTTAGTACTTATATTGATAAGTTCTTGTTGAGAGTCCCACGTTGGAGTGTGACATGGTTTGAATAATACTCCCTCCATCTCATATTAAAGGTCCTATTAGCAAAATAAAAATGTTCCAAAATAAGTGTTACTTTATATTTTCTATTTAGCATTAATTATTTTAATCCAATTCTACTCCCAAATTAATACCATATGTTTCACTCCCAAGTCAATTATACTTCACTGTGAATTTTATGACAATAGTTAACACTCAATAGTTAATAAGGATAAATTTGGAAATTGATACTCCCTCTCCGTCTCATATTGGTTGTCTTTCAAGGTTATGCACACTACTTAAGAATATCGAGTGTAGTTATTTATATGATACATAAAGCAAGCTTTATTTACTAAAGTACCCTTATTAATAGTAGTTAGTGGAGTAGTTGAGATGCAATAAATAAGGGTATATTAGTAAAAAAAAGTAATTAATGTGACATTTAATATGAGACAAGTAGATGTTGCAAATGAGATATTGAATATAAGACGGAAGGAGTACAACTTAAAAGTGACACTAAATATGGGACAAGGAGTAGTTATAAATGGAGGGGTAACGCTCACCCCAAAAGTTAGTTTTTGCGGGTTAAGCCCAAACTCAAATTCTAAGATGATATCAGAGCCTTGTTTGGTTCAATTAAAGCTTAATAAGAGGTTGACATCAAATAAGCAGGACAAATTAGTAGAATTGGTTATAAACTTGTAATCATGATGGTGCTGATGAAAGTCCATTCTTTATGTTAACTTCTCAATTAAATCTGATCATCTAAACCTTTCTGCTAAAATTTGAACTCATCATTCCATAATGGGTAGTCAATTCTGCTAAGATTTATTTCTTATTAAAATTTAAGTGTGGTATGGCACTATGTAACTGATCCAATAACTGTCTATTGTTCTGTCAACTGGTTCTTTTTTAGTATCTGACATGGTTATTCATGCGTATTGCAGATCTATCTATTTCACAGTCTGTTTCTATTGATGTGAGCATGCAACAGGTGAGGTTATTATAATGCAGAATTTTTTCATATTACATTATTGCTCAGTTGTTGGTATGTGGTTTCTTTGACGCTCTCCTCACTAATAAATCACTAATAAATCACTTTCTAGGCAAATGGGTTGGGAGAATCATCGTTAGCATCTTGGCCATCACCTACAAAACCACCATTGCGTTCAACTTCATTGTCAGCATCTCCTTTATCGTCCCAATCTCACATGCTTCCACCTAGCTTTACCCCATCAAGGTGCACCGGCCATTCCCCAGGACACCAGCCGTTATGGCAAACTTCTGATATCCAAAGACAAGCCTACAAGTCGCCCGGCAGTTTCTCTCTGTCTGAGGAAAGACCCGTGTTATCTTGGAGCAACGGATCAGGAATGCACTCCCGTGGGGGATCTTCAGATGGTTGGTCTACTGTACCACCTGGATTTCCGGAGCTGATGGGAACTCCACAAAGACAAAGATGGTCACTTGATAGTGAGTCCTTTGGTTCGAACCGTGAAAGGTTAGCTAGATCCAGTAGTTGGTTTTCAGCCTCACCAGTTGATTTGAGAACATGCAGCTTTTGCTCAAAGGTTCTAAAGGAGAAGTCTCCTTGGAGCACCCAAAATATATATTCAAATAACGACCTTTCTGTAGTTGCTGTTCTTATCTGTGGACACGTCTATCATGCTGAATGTTTGGAGAATATGACATCTGATATTAATAAGTACGATCCAGCTTGCCCAGTTTGCAGTTTTGGTGAGAAACAAACTATGAAGCTGGCCAAAAAAGTTCTGAAAGCTGAAATGGATTTGAAGGCTAGAAACAAGACACCGAAGAATCAGTTTGAGGACGGTGATATTGAATATTATATTGAAAATAATGATTCTGTTGTGATTGATAGCTTTAAAGTGAGAGAACCTAAAGGTAAAGGCAAAGGTAAAGGTAAAGGTCCTCAGATGGACTCCAGTTCCCATGGGAAAAACTCCTTCGGGAAACCTTTTCTGAGACGACACTTTACCTTTGGATCAAAAGGTTCCAGATCCATGTTAGATAGTCACCCTACAAAAAAGAAGGGCTTCTTTTGGACAAAATCTAGCAAAGCATAAGCTGCATCTTGGTTGTTGGGAGGTTAGTTTCATTATTTTCTTTTTATCTCATGCATCCGTTCATCAGAAGCATCCTTAAAATTGGCTTATGCCATGCATTGCAATAAAGAAATAAGTTTTTGCTTCTTTTTCATTTTATAGATGTAAAGTTATTGGGCTTCCAGATTCTTTCTGGTTTGGCTTCATGCGTCAGAAATTTAACCTAAGTTCACACACTTTGTTATAACCTAGCTATATAGACTTTAGCTGTTTAGCATACTGGACATCCCTAGTATTCTTCAATATAACAGGTTTCTTTTCACCATCTTTATAGCAGGCTCCGCTCCACTGTTGATAATCTCTGCACCCTCAAATGGATTATGGAGTATCTATCTATATACTAATCCGTGATTTGAAGAAAATTAGAGGCTGAAGTTACTCTGTAAAGAACGCATACAAGTATCTTTTTGTGCTGTACAGGTCGATTTGTTTATTGTATGGATGGATATAATTCATATAAATGATGTTATGTTTGTCCATGATTCTTCTTATGCCAACAGCTCGATGGTGTTTCTAGTGTCTTGGGCAATAGTCTTTACAGATTCATAGGCAATACTAATTATTTTGATCGACTTTGGTTGGTTCTTTTAATAAAAGAAAAGTTTCTGATAAGCTATCATCAAATTTGCGCCTTTTATGAAGTTAATTATTTCCTCTATGAAGCTTATTGAAATTTATATAAATTTTCATTAGTGGGTCGTGTGTTTCTTTCAATATTGGTGGGTGAAAAAGAATTTAAGTATGTTGTTTGTTGACTGCATGTTGTTCATCACTAGAACTGGTTTTATAAGGTGGCATTTAAGGTACAAAAGTCAATCTTTTTGTGTATGGTACAAAAATGAGCTTTTTACCATTGATCTATTATTGAACTATTCAATGGTTAAAGATTGAAGAAGAGCAACTTGAATAGTGAGTTTTTGTTGTTGTTATAGTTGGGTATTTTCAAAAGGAGTCTTTAACAATAATGCAATTGCAATTGTATGTCCATTTTGAAAATTAAAAACTTAAAATAGTTATGGTTATATTTTTTCAACTATGAACAATTAACAAAGAAAACTCAGATCGTGTGTTTTATATAAAGAAGTACAGATTTGGATATCTCTTCTTCATCATCTTTTACACTATTCAAAAACAAAACAAAATCAAATTGAAAGATAGAAATCCATTCTCTTCTTTTCTCTACCCCACCTCCCTCCCCCCTCTCTCTACATTGTTGATCTTACCTATATAATCCAAGCTAAGCCTAATAATGGGAAAATGTATAATTAAACATTTAACCATTTTGAAAGTATTGATAAATATTTCAAGAATGAAGTAAAAATTATAAATGAAGGTGACGTATTTACAAAATGAATTTTGTAAAGTGTTATGACTGTGATCGTTATTGTTACCGTTATGTTTATTGTCCGTCCACACCCGTCCGCCGCCCCGAATTTAACGGGAAAAAGTTGATTTAACTGGGTGCGCGGGTGTGGGGGAGATCTGGGTTTTTAATATGGGGCGGGGCCGGGGATGCTTATACCCGCCCCACACCCACCCTCGCCCCGCACCCACATTTTCAAATTTACTTTATTAAATTTTATAATTTTATTTCCATAAGCACCAACATATTTTAATGTATTATTACTCTTTAGAAACATATTTATTATAATTATTTTGCTCTTTTGAAAAAAGTTTATTAGATCTTTAATTACTAATATAATTTTTTTTTTGTTGCTATGAAAAAAATGAAAAATCATGCATTTTTTAAATATTTTATAAAAAATAGAGTTTTTGCGGGTGGGGCCAGAGCCGGGAGACCTGCCCCATTTGAGGGTGGGGTTGGGTGTTCAATTTTTACCCCAATATAGTTTGGGATGTGGCGGGGGTGGGTGCATGGAAGCGGAGGTGGAGATGCTTAAACCCGTCCCGTTGCCATGTCTATTTGATAATTATACTGTTCATTACCGTTGGATAATGAAAAAAAATTATTAAAAAAAAAATGACATGCCTTTTATTTCATTGGATGTTGTTCAAAACATACAACTAACCAATTATTAAGATGGCTTAATAGTACTCGAAAATTAAAAAAACCACAAATTAATATTAAATATATTTTATATATCAACGATGAGTTAAGATGGATTAATGTATATGACATGCATCAAGGTAAAGAGGGTGTGGCAATAAAGAGAGTTTAACAACAAAGATAATATAAACAACGTTTGACACTTAATGGTTCAATGCATAATTATGCACTACAACATACGACGCGTAGTCATGGCAATCCCTTACAAATAGAATTAGAAAACCAATCACAATCACATGAAAAACCAGTATAACCACATAAACATGCAATTACCCAGAGAAAAATATCAACAAATTACATTTTATTCAACATAAAAAAAAAAATAAGAGGGAGAGAGACATTAAATCTTTTGGAAGACCTCATTATAAACAACATTAATTGTAGACGTAGATGATTCACCATTATCATTAGCAATCAGTCTCCGATTCCAACTTCGATCTCCCATTTTCGCTAATCTTTTGCGCAACATTGATTGTGTGGTTGAATAACATCTATTTTTTCATCTAATGTGAGGATTTTAACTCCCATTTAACAGACCAACAATGCAGAGATGGACTACTTAGTTGGAGAACACAAAAATAAAGGATTAGATGAATTATAATGAAAAAACCAGCACTAATCATTCTGGGTGAAACGGGCTGTACCATCAAATAATATCCGATAACTATAGTTTAGAATTCATTAGTTAAATATTTATGCTACATTTAGTTGTTTATTGCTGTATGATAATATATGGTGTTTGTAGAATGTTGTTGGGGTTGTATGATGTTTGTATTGTAAACTGTAGTATTTACTAACTGATATTAGAAGTTAGTGAAATGTTAACAACAATCATTTTTCAACGATCTCTAGTCACAAATTAGCACATGTAATTTTGTAAAGTATGCAATGCTAGAAATTGGAGTACTTTTGTAAAATTTAAAAATCAAAATACATACAATTTATTAAAAGAGGAATTTACTTCTTTCCATGTGATTGATCAGCCAAACGAAAGCAAGCATGTGTGAGTGTGACCCTGCAAAAGGGGGACAGGTGTCGTCATTGATGTTACGTGGCATGGGATGTCTAACTACGTGTTGGCGCAAAGTTACATGCATTCTCCACCGCCAATGGTTTCTTTGCTCTTATAAACAACAACAACAACAACTGTGCTCTTTGTGATTTGTAACGTAACGTAACGTTGTTGAAACTTGAAAGAAGCTAAGTAAGTCAAGGAAGAAATATGGCGGGAGTGCAAATAAGAGACGAACATGGAAACCCAATTCAACTAACTGATGAATTGGGTAACCCAGTTAGGTTAACTGACGAACATGGAAACCCTATCCATCTCACCGGTGTAGCCACCACAACAACTCATAATCCTCCAACTGCAGCAGGTTCAGCTGGTTTTGGCACTTATGGTAGCGTTGCTTACGGTGGCGGTGCAACCACACACCCAACAACAACCGTGGCAGATCTTTTGTCCACCGAACCACCCGGACAGCAGCTCCATCACACTGACCAGGTTTCAAGAGGGCTTCGTCGCTCCTCTAGTTCAAGCTCTAGCTCTGTAAGTATATTATTATATTCCTTTGTTAATTAAGTACTGCATGCATGAGACACATATAGTATAGTATATGTATATCTTACGGATTTGGATTTGGTTTTGGTTGAACAATAATAAAAGTCGGAGGATGATGGACAAGGTGGGAGGAGGAAGAAAAAGAAGGGAGTGAAGGATAAGATAAAGGAGAAGATTCCAGGTGTAGGAGGAGGCAACAAAGAGCATAATAATAATTCACAGACAACTGCAACCAGTATTCCAGGTGCAGGTCACCACCCAACGGCAACTGCAACCCATCACCCAGCTGAGCCAACTCACGAGAAGAAGGGTATACTTGATAAGATCAAAGAAAAATTGCCTGGCCACCACAACCACTGAACCTATATATCTATATATATGTCCTTTGTGTGTGTGTATCATAATTAGTACTGTTACAAGTACATTGTATTAATGATTAATAACTGGTTGGAATTACACTTTTATGTTATGTTATTTTATGTTATGTAAAAACTGTGACTTCACCATCTTATGATTTATGTACTGTATTGTCATGTGGTCTGCGTCGTTTTGAATAGTGATATTGATTGAAGGAATCGATCAATTGCATGCCATTACATGTATGGGTTTGTTTGTCTAAATGTAATTGATTTATTCTCATAAAAAAAATATGCTCGGTTTACGGAATGATCGGTGTACATTTGCGACAACGATATCAACAAGTGAATCAACTTGATGATTGAATAGCATCGTACTAAGTCAAAACTAATAACCCATTTTAGTTCATGACAAAATATGTAGTAAACAAATTAGTCCTTAGTTATTTAGTCCCTTACAATTTACAATATCTTCGGATCAGTTTCAATCATTAAACTTATGACATGTACTGTCCCTGTGAGCTTAGATCAGTTGGCAAAAACATGCATTGTTATATGCAGGGGTCGGAGTTTAAATTCCGGACATCCCATTTATTTACCTTACCTTAAGAAAAGGTGAATTCTAACCCACTGTTTAAAAAAAAACTTATGACGTGTACTTATAATTTAACTATGGTGTTAACAAGTTTCCATCAATCAATTTAAAGTCATACATAGAAATGTCATGTCTCTCTTAGGTCTATGAATGTTGTAATTGCGAGGACTGATATTGCTATTCAAAATGGTGCGGCGCAGCTTGTTGTCAGTTTGTTTTTTTTTTTTTGGTCTTAGATGAGGTAATCTATTGAAAATAAACCCACACACAACTGTGAGGTCCCGGTTTGAACCCGGATACGACATCCGACCTTGCAATTCCGCGTTAGGATTTTTAGACATCTGTTTGCCTTCAAATAATAATTATATGATTATAGATATTTATGGCGTATACAATTAAAAGAAAAAATTTGTTCCTAATTTTGAAAAGAGAACAAAAACAAAACAAAATTGAACGTTACAATTAGAAAATATATGCTCAAGTTCAGCGCAAAAAGTGAGTGAATAAACCATGAAGACACATCTTTGAAAGTTCTTTGGCCTTCTTTTGTACCAAAAAAAAACATACAGACACATAATGAGTTGAGAAATTGAAAACCTTAAATAAACATCCTCTAGTTCGGGTTTTTTTTCTCAGGTGTTCTGTTTATATATGTTTACACATACACCCTTTCCTTTTCGACGAGTATCAATGACGACGACTATAAATGGTCGGAACAAAAAAAGTATTAAGTTGGTCTTTTAAAATTTAACCAAATTACATTTACCCTTTTCAGATACTAGGGAAAGAAAAATTGTTTGAAGAAAAATATTGACGGCGGAACTAAATGGTTCCCCTTTAATTTTGTAAAAGAGATTAAATATGATTTTTTTTTTGTCGATGACCAATTTTAGTTCTTACGTATTTTATCAAGGATTAAATGGATCTTCAGTAACTATATTATAAACTATTGAAAGAACTTCTGTTCTCATGAAAAAATTAGTAGCTGTCTAGTCATGGATCAATTTAAAACAATATATAGCAGTCTCACTTGTGCATCAAATTTTATCCTTGGTCAAAAATTTGTTTATTCTAAAAAAGAAGAATTGATCCTAAGTTTTTACAATGACCAACATGGGGCCTTAATAAATTTTATAATTTTTATTTTTTGCAATATGTTAACACCAACGACAACTACCTTTTCATTATCGATCAATGTTGATCAGACGATACTACTTCGTTAGTCTTAAATTATCAATTAATTTTATTATCAACCATTTAGCTCATTGCAAATCACAAATTTAATCACTGCATAATGCTTAGACAATACACAATGTATGTAAGGTTGGGGTTCAAACCCCGGCCACCGCAAAAAAAAACACAAATTTAATCACTACATAGTACAAATCACTGCTTCAACTACTATCAGCTAGGGATGAGAATAAGTCAGACCGGCCTACAGGGGCCTACTGCCTAACCTACAACAGGCCATGATAGAGAAGGCCTAAGCTTTTTTTTAAGCTTATTTAACTTAAAATGTCAGACCACAGACATCTCAAAAAGCCTCTTAAGCCTATTAAGCCGGCCTATTTAAGTAACATGAATAATATTATTTAGGCTTAATAGGTGATTTGGTCTCTTAATTAATTTCCAATTTTCATTTTGGTCTCATAACTAATAAAACTCATGTTTTGGTCCCTCATCCTTGCCTCCGTCGGTCAAATAAATCTCTGGCTGTTAAGTTTAACCCCAAATGTCTATGGTGGACCAACCTTAAGAGTGGTCCACCATAAACTTTATTAAATTTTTTAATTTAAATCGTTTGATCTATTTTTTAAAAAGATGGTCATTGAATTATGCGTGTCTATTGTAACTTACGGTGTACCAACAACAACTAATTTTCTTTCTTTCTTTCTTCATCTTCTACCTTACTAATCTTCAACTCACATTCATCAACATTCATGAGAAAAACTAAAAAAAAAAAATCATGAACAACAACAAACAACACATAACCTAATCACCAAAATTCATATAATGTTCAACATCAAAAATTCTTAGAACAACAGTTCAATAAAACAACAACATCAA
>Ga0228710_1006392_pt1 | contig 17863 bp, 21 predicted proteins | sample MedpolnodulmetaG_FD_177995 | JGI IMG/M metagenome (GOLD analysis project Ga0228710, IMG submission 177995) | Root nodule microbial communities from Medicago polymorpha collected in Santa Monica, California, United States - pink nodules | ecosystem: Host-associated > Plants > Roots > Nodule...
CCACTTTGTTAGAAATCTTTGCGTCGTTGATTCGGAACAAAAAAGGGATGAAGGGGCTTATGTTGATTTGGCACTCAACTATTTGGCTTATTTGGAAGACAAGAAATGATAAAAAAAAAAAAAAAACGAGTTGCATCCAATGCAGAGGAGGTTGTAGAAGAAATCAAACGAGTTTCTTGAAAGTGATTTTTGGGGAGGAGTTCGAGTTACCCTTGTTGTTTTTATGAATGGTTCTCTTTTCCTATTCTTTGCTTGGAAGAATGATTTGGTTGTGTTTGTTGCTTCTTTTTTTTTGTTCCTTTGAATTTCCTTTAGGTGGTTAGTATAATCCATGCATGTACTTGATTTCTCAGTGGCAATTTAGTCTCACTTGTACATATTTCTATCCTTTTTGATATAGATTATTTTGTTGTTAAAAAAATAAATTAAGAATAGTAGATAGTGTATTTATTTATAACATTTATAAGAAGCCAACAATATACACATCTTAATACACAGCATGTCTAATCAAGTAATAAGACTTAAGTGGTTAAATGAACTCCATCAAAGATGAATGCTTCAAGAGAACTTGAGTTCAATTTTTCGGTGGAATAATTCTTGATTAGATTATACTTACCTCATGATCGAACTCTGGATTACTAGAACCATTTCTCCTAAGAACCGAAATGTTAACAAAAAAAAAAATACACAACATGCGTGCCTTGTGATCACACCTCATCAATACTCCCAAAAATCACAATCAACAAATATTTGCCAAATCATGTTTAAATTTGATAGGGGAACTAGATGAGAAAAGACAATGATTCTCTTACCATGCGACACCTAGTTGATTAATGAGATCAAGATCAAAGTTATCCTTTTTAATTTGGCTCCACTCATTAAGGATTGAAGCTTGTTGATAATGTTAATAAGCTTGTGAGTACTCATGAGCCTAGCTAATATAATCATCATATGTGCATTAATTTTATATGATCAAGAAATAAGCTACGTATGAGTCATATGAATCACTCCTGTGTCTCGAATCTGGGAGAAGATTAGATAGTATCTGTTATCGAAAGTGAAGGTTTTGTCTCAATAACCAAATGCTTCCTAAAGCAAGTGGTAGTCTTTGAATATACATATGAGGGGAGGGACCATATTTTTCTGGTAAAAGACAACGTTATTACAATCGGTAGCCGCAAGCTCGCAACCCAATGTTTGATCTGAGGCATGGAGAGATCAAACTCCACATGTATTCTTATAAGCTAATACTATCTCAATATATATATGGCTAAACTGCACTTCTCGCTCCCTAAGTTTTAAAATGTTGTGATTTTGGTCTCCTATTAAAAAAAATGGCAAAAGCGAAATATGCTCTTTTGATCCCTAACATAAGGGATATATCATCTTTTGACCCTTTATCTTCTTTAAAAGTTGCGATTATGGCCCTGTTTTGGGACACGTGGCATCTTCTTAGCAATTTTGGGACGAAAGAGGTCAAAATTGCAATTTTTTTAATCGGAGGCCAAAATCGCAACATTTTAAAATTTAGGGGGCTAAAAGTGCAGTGTAGCGTATATATAAATTCATCTGAACGATTTATAAGAATTAATAATAATTAGGATATTTGGTAAAAAAATAATAATAATTAGGATATCTTTATTGCAAGTAATCAATACACGTACATCTAATAATTTGGAAGAAAATTATAAGAAAGGGACAAAGTTTTTTTTAAAAGCAATAATTTTTAAAAGTTGTCTTTTCTTTTTTTTTCTTTCATTCAGTCATGTCAAGTGTGGTAGTATTCATCAGCTAGTTTTAAGAATCCATATGACATTAAGATAACATAAATTATCGTATGGCTCAGTGTGGCTATAGCCACATCAAAATATTATTCAATTTTTATTTTAATGTTAATGAGTGTTTTAAGGGCATTCTTTAAGAATTTTAAATAGTAAGTTTTCATGAAAACTTGTGTTTTTCTAATTAGGAATTCTTGAAGAGTGTCCTTAGGACACTAGTTAACAAGATTTTTTTTTAGGTTAAAATGCACTTTTGGTCCCTCAAAAGTGTCCTTAGTGCATTTTAGCATTTTTTTTTTAATATACTAGACCAAAAATCTAATTATATACTCCCTCCGGTCTCAAATATAAGAAAAGATTCCTTTTTTAGGTTCATTGAGTAGTTAATGTATCTGGTCTACATTGTAAAGCAGATACATTAATTATTCAATGAACCTAAAAAAAGAATATTTTTTTATATTTGAGACCGGAGGTAGTATGATATGAGGAATGATATTTTGGCAACTAATTTTAAACAACTTTTAGTGACAACATTTTTTCTCCATTCTTATTGGACAATAATAATAGAGAGAGAAAAAGGAAGAGAGAATAAAAGCGTACAATGAGAGTATGAGAGAGAGTTGTCACAAAAGTTGTTTAAAAGTGGTTGTTCAAATATATGAGAAATGATATTTGTACAACCACTTTGTCATAACTTTTTGACAACTTTCACTCATGATTTTCTTGTTCTCTCTCCTCCTTTTTCTCTCTACATTGTTTTTGACCAATAAAAAGAGAGAAAAACATGGTTGTCATTAAATAGATGTACAAATATCATTGCTTTAATAATATATATATATATATAGTATTATAAATCAAATATATAATTTATAGTTTCTTTCATAATTTAGCCACACTAAACTACCATGTCTTGGTCCGCCCCTGAGCATGAGTACTGCTATGCTCTTGCGTATATGTTCTGTAAAATAGTTTGTGTTCACGTATGTAAACATTTACATGCGTGAACAGTTTGCAATTTAATTTAAATGGTTAATTATACCAACAGACGAATTTTTCAGAAAACCTGTGTTTAATTCACGAGTAGAACAATTCTTGGTAAAACTTTGTTTACCTCTCAGTCGAACACTCCTTTCCTCTAGGTACCAGAGAGGATTAAAAACAAAAATTTATACTCTTAGCAAACGGGAGTTTTTACAATTGGCCAAATTTTTGCTAGCTCACATTAGTTGTAATTTAGATACGATTCTAAAGGGCGTTGGACTGTTGGTAGTCAAAAGGTATATTACATTGTCAATTCTCATCTCGGTTGATAGTTCTCTTTAATTATATCAATCACTTAATAGCAAACTAATCCTTTAATTATATTACTTATTGTCAAACTAGTCATTGAATTACATGACTTTCCATCAAACTAGGCTTTACATGTTAATAGAATGACCAAATTATCCGACATCATTCAAAAACAAAGATACTCATATTTCTTTTATATGTAAAAAAATATAAATTTGTGTTCTCCTTTAAGATTGGCACAAAGTGAGAAAAATAAGATAGTGAAATTATGAGCTCAATAATTATAATTGAAGGCAATTTTGAAAAAACAATCCACATTATTGACAACTTTATTTTTTTGAATCAAATTAACTAGTACCTTTCTTGATACTCCTAGGTAAATAAATCCTATAGAGCGACAGAGCGAGCATATTGTGCAGTTTAGGTAGTAAACAAAAACATCATACGAATTGAAATTGCATTTATGGTTTCACTTAAACGAAAAGATAAAGAAAAATAGGCATACACAAGACATGCATTGAGAAAATCTCCCAGAATACAATGTAAATATCAAAGGAATTCACAAGGGTTCATGTACAATAGGCTTTGCAGCACTATGGTCACATGAATTCATTTTATTTGGTGATGGAAAAGCAGCAAAGATGAATGAATGGAGAAATAATGCATGCCCCTTATGAACTGTAAAATATGATAAGCCTATAAATTATATATGGAGCAAAATCAAAACGAGGGAGTGTCATATATGAACGATTCTACATTATAAAAGAATTTTATAAAAATGTTGCTTCCCCAAAAACTCATGAAAAATAGAAATATATTAGACAAATTACTATGCCTTGATAATTATAAAATGATATGACAAAACTTATAAACATTACAACCAGCTGAAAAATAGCATAATACTTTAAGCTTTGATCTCAACACTTCATATTTCTCCTTTAAAGAACCTTCTATCATTATGTTTGTAATTTGACATTCTAAGTTGCAATGCTCCAAGACCCAAGCAAATTTTCTATTGGCATAATATAATCCACCTTGATGTATTTTGATTTTCTTAATTCATCAATGATGGACCTAGTTTTTTGCTATAACAATAGCCAACTTTTTGCTTATCCATAAACTCTAAGCCATTAGACGAGTTCCCATTTTGGTGGACCAGAAATGGTAAGTTTTCCCTTCAAAAATAGGATATTCTTCTCACCCTTTTACTTTCTTGCCAATCTTCACTCACTCATAAACTCTTTAAGATCAATAGCTCAGAGTTTTTGATAGTTGATACCATGTAACAACAAACTTTAAAGAAATACTTGGGGGAGTTGGAGGTTATGAAATGTGCTATGGGAAAAGTTTATAGTCACAGCTTGCAAGTAGATTCAAAGACGCACACCTAATTGGAAGTCAAACTCATTATTTTAGAAAAATGGATGGGAAATAAAATACAATCCATTAGTTGTTAGAAGTTAACTTAATGGTTGAATTTTTTTTAATGGCAAATGAACACATAAATGTTAACGAAGTTAGGGTTTTCCAATCCATTACAAAATGAGACTGATAATTGCTAAATTTACATATTTTGTACTTTCTTAAGCACTTATCAACTTAAATGGATAGAAACCACTTGATTATTTTTCCCCATTATTGTATATATTTAGTAATTAGGTTTAAGATAGGAGAATGGTAATTTTTACGTCTTTACATGCTTTCTTAGGTAAATAAAAGATAAAACATCAAGAAGAAAGCGACAAAGGTCAATTGAGCAAAGATCTAACCCTAGGAGCAGGAGATGAATTAGCTGAGTGAATGTAATGGCCACTAGGCACATTAGAAACCAAGACTTTGGATGGAATAACAAAGAACAAAACCAGTAGAAGTACACAACTATCGCTAGCTAGCACTATCAGTGCATCTCGCTATGCAAGCCAACAAGGTGGTAAGCGAAATAAGAATAGAAAGCTGGAAGGAAAAATAGGGAAAATTTGCTAAGCGACGTTTAATTCTCTTAGTTTATTAAGGTGGCATTGAAAGACAATTTTCTTTGCTGGAAAAGACTTAACCATGAAGAAAACACAATTTACTAAACGAGCATCAATTTTGCACTTACCTAGCGTCTATAAATAGCAACAACAACTGCCATTTTAAGAATCATTCCAAAAAATTTAAGTCTCAACACTATTTTTTCGAGAATTTCAACTTCATATGATTTCATTTGACTTACCAATTCTTTTATTATGGTCTCAAAATCTTTCATTTTTATTAATTCAAACTCACGTCGTATAGGACTTACCTTGTCACATCCTTGAAGCCCCTCCTCTAACCCCACACACCTTTAGCACTTGTAACTACCATTATTCTTGGAAAGATATTGGTTGATATTGCTTGTTGTAGAAAGAATAATTCCTTTTAATATTTTCATTTATTTTCCCTCGACTCATTTTCTTTAGTCTGCATTGAGAGTTAAGTGTCCATGCGAATAGTAAATCCTCGTCTACAATGTCCCATAAATATTCTTGAGAGCAAATTAATGTCTTGGTTTAAAGCTCCAAAAATCATTGTTTTTAGCAATAAAAGTAGGGATAGCCGTAGATGATGGTTAAATAGTATTAGCCATGTCTTAGAAAAATTTAAAAATGCTCGACGTAGGATATGGAAAAGAGTTTGGTTTGGAAATAAGCGAATTAATTTTTATGTCTAATGCATGATCGAACATAGCTTTGATGGCATTGTTAGTAGTTGAGTGCTAAGATCTCTAAACTATCCTTAAGAAAACTATAGAAACTATGAGAAACCAAGGTTCTAAGCTGAAAAGAACAAGAGAATAAAAACTATCTAAGAGAAATAAAATAACTTTTTCATTCTATTTTGTTTTTTGTTTCGCAATGTGTGTCAAAGGAAGATTTAACTGCTCTAAAAAATCATTTTGTTAAATCAATTAAACGGGGAACTGATCTAAAAGATAGTGATTGTGAGTTATCTTCTTATCACAAGCAAAGACTTGATTGGGTATTTTTGGCATTGTGAGGTGCTTAAAGAGCAATCTTTGTGTCAAATATACTACATATATAAACGAAAAGACTAAAGACCCAACTATAGAAAGAAGTAAAAGAAAATACAAGTCAATACAATTTACTTCTAAATTAAATATCTAAATTATTCATTTGAGTCTAAGTTTTTGCTCTATCATTGAGGTAGTAATTTTTCTTGGATCGTATAGAAGACTTTAGTTGATAGTTTGTCGTAGAAAGTAGTGTGAAACTTTGGATCAAGGAGAAGATTGTATTGCTCTCCAATTGACTGCTTACAAGTATGTATTATCATTTAATAAGTAAGAGTAATTTGAAAACTTATTATTGGATTCTTAAAGTGTAGAAATGGGTATAATACTTTAACAAAATGCTTTTTTAATGGAAAAATAGGGTAGCAGATCCGAAGAAGGTGGTGGAGGAGATAAAAGTGTTGTTGTGGCTCAATGTTCAACTTATTGAGCCATCCGATTAAATTTCTTAACGTTGCATGATAGAAACCGACTATCAACCCTAAAATTCTTTCTAAAAAAATTGAAACATCTAAATTCAGTTACATGGTGGACTACTTTGGCTTCTTCAAGAAAAAAAAAAATCCAATTACATCATTTACGTTATTTTGCTACAAGGGCATATATGAAAGCTGATAACAAAAAAAAAAAGATATATGAAAGCTCACACAAAATTTCTCTTTAATTCAGCATAATAGATGCAGGTGTAATGCAATTAGTTGTGCTGCATGTACATCTGTTTGATTTCAAACAATTACAAACAAAATAGTCACCAATATTTTTGATATAAAAGTAAAAAAATAAAACCATAAGATAAATCCATGAGAACATTAAAGCTTCTTCACATCCTCAAATGATGAGTTTTCACCATTGCCCTTTTCCTTTTGTGTATCTGAACCTTTAGCAGCTTTTGCCATTCCCCTTCTCTGTTTAAGGCCACACGCGTTGCACAACGACTGCACCAACATGTTTCATGTTAACTATATATAATCCATGAGAACATTTAAAACTTTTTTATAATGCACAAATCGAAATGAAATTGTTGAATTTAAGTTGATAGTAAATGAAACAGTCGCGAATAAGTTCAGAAGAAAAGAGACTAACTAATTACCTTAGGGCCCATAGGACCACTCCTCCAAAGGGGAGTCTTGGTTGTTTCACAATGTGAACAAACTCGTCTAGTGGTTGTAGCAGCTGGAATGGTGTTAAATACTCTAGCCTTTGGATATGTGGTGGTAGCAGTTGTTTTTTTCATTCTCATCCTTGGAATGGAACAATAATACCCTATCTATTTATTTTCAGTTCTCACGTTTATTTTTATATATATACAGTCACGCACATGAATCTTACAAATGATTTTTTTTTTCAGCTTTTAGGGTTTCCCGCCTAACTTATTTTAATTTTTATCATCATCAATCTGGACAATTACTTCACTAGACAATTACAGTATTAACATTTTTTAAAGAAAATATCTCCAAAAAGATATGGTCGGAATGCCATTTTTTTTCTTCTAAATATTTTGCTGACAAAAAAAGAGATTAATCAATCTATACCTTCAGTTTTTTTTTTATTATTAAATCCATACCTTGATTTGAACCCTCGTATTAAGAAACCAAAAACAAAAAAACCATCGTATTAAATATTGACTTGTTTTTGCAATAACCATTATTTTATTTTTTTAACAGCCAATATTATTAAAACAAACAATTCCATGAGCAAGGAAATTGCTGTTGAACAGGACGGTACAAATTCCCAGCGCCAAAGCATAGGAACATAACAAGCAGAAATAAAAACCTCCCTAACAGCCGAATTGTTTAAAGCATGAGTCAACAGGAGGAAAAAACAACTGCTTCTAAAACTTTAGCCTATAGCATACCATTACATGGACATCTACTAACAAGACCAAAAAACAGCTGAAGCCTCAACCTGAAAAAACCACACCAACAGTAAGGACCCTCTCCAAGCTATCTAAGAAGACACTCGTGGGGATTCCAACACCATTCATAAAACAAGCTCGGACCAATCTTAAGCCTATGCAAGCTCCAAGACCAAGATAGAACTTTTATATTCTCCACCACCTCCTCAACGTCGAACGTCCCATTATTGAAAATAATTTCATTCCTCGCCTTCCAAATCTCCCACAAAGTCGCATGCCAAATTAACCAAAAACCTTGTCGGAGTTTTTTAGTGGACACCTCTTTCGACCAACATTCCAAATGCACCAAAAGATTATTGGGAACAATAAAATTACAATTAAGCCAACACATTAACTTTTTCCAAACCCTTTGAACCTCTTCACAATGCAAGAATAGATGCACCTCTGTTTCATCCCTCCCTCCGCACTAAACACGACTTCTCGAACTACTTTCTTCCAAAACCCCTCTAGCCGCCCAGTTCATTCTAGTTGGAATCCGGTTAATAAGAGTTGCCCAACAAAAGCCAACACTTTCGTCGGTGCCTGGAACTTCCAAAGATAACCAAACACAACCTTCTCAATACCATTCAATTCCCCATCCGCCAACCACAAACCCTCCAACAATTTGTAACAAGAGTTAACCGTAAAAACACAATCCTCCCCCGGGCGCCACCTCCACACATCCGACCCCCCTCCTAACCTCACCCCTTCCAACAAACCCAACAAATTTTAAAGAGTAACTCTTTCCCATTCAAAAAGAGTTCTCCTCCAAGTAAACTCCCAATCCCTTCCTTCACCACTTGTAATCCCCAATTCACCCACCATAACATTTTTATTAGTTGATAATGCATATAGTCTCGGATAAAGATTACAAAGAACCTCTTCGGAATGCCATCTATCCTTCCAAAAACTTGTATTCATCCCATCTCCCACCTTGTGCACAACCTCCGTAACCAACCAACCATCCCCTCCACCACCCTCCAACTTCATCAAATCCTTCCACCAATTTGAGGCAACACTAGACCGGATCCCTCCACTCGAAACCTCCAAGGCCGCAACACCATCCCCATACTTATCTTGAAGCACATTTTTCCATAGAGATCCATTTTTCGTAAGAAGTCTCCATCTCCATTTCGCTAGTAAGCTAATATTAACTAGCCTAATATCCCTCACTCATAAACCCCCTTTTAACCTTGGTTGACAAACTTTCGACCACTTCACCCAACAAAGCCTCCTCCTCCCCCCCATCACCCCTCCCCAAAGAAAATTTCTTTGGAGTGACACAATCAACTTCACCACTTTAGCCGGCATTTTCATCAAAGAGAGGTAGAAAATAGGAATAGAATTAAGCACCAAGTTTAGAAGAACAATGCGTCCTCCCAAACTAATATACCTATTTCCCCAAGAGAAAAGCCTTCGCCTCAAATGATCCACCAAAGGTTCCCAAGTCTCCACTCTTCTAGGATTATCCCCTACCAGAAGACCCAAATACATAAAAGGCACCGAACCTTGTCTACAATTCAAAAAGGAGCAAGCTCTTTCCATAAAATCCGGAGGCACATTAACACCAATTAAACAACTCTTATGAAAGTTCACTTTAAGGCCCGAGACCAACTCAAATCCCCTCAAAATCGCCTTCAAGGTCCATAAGTTCTCCACACTAGCTTTGCCAATACAAAGAGTATCATCCGCATATTGAAGATGCGAAAGTGTTACCCCTCCCCTTTTGACTTCAAACCCTTTAAATATATTACGGTCCACCGCATTCCGCATCAACCCGCTAAAACCTTCCGCCACAAGAAGAAAAAGAAATGGAGCTAAAGGATCACCTTGTTTCAAACCCCCGTTGAATACTAATCTCCTTCATTGGACTCCCATTAACTAGAATAGACATATTACCACCAAAAACACAAGCCTTCATCCAAACCCTCCATTTTTCGCAAAAACCACACCTTTTCAACATATATTCCAAAAAAAACCCAATCTACCGAATCATAGACTTTTTCAAAATCCACTTTAAGAATTAAACACTCCTTCTTCATTCACAATCAATACTCCTTCCACCAAATGTCTCCCCTTTAAAAACGCCGATCGAGAAGCGAAAATAATAGGATTCATCACCTTGGATAAACGTGTCGCTAGCACCTTAGAAAGCAATTTATAGAGACTTCCCAAAAGAGATTGGCCTAAAATCCTTCACACAAGACGGATTCTTTACCTTTGAAATTAACGCCACAAAATACGACAACAAACCTCTCGGTAAAGCCCCATTACCATGATATTAATCAAAAAAGATCCTAATTTCATTTTTCTCAAGGTACCAAAAGTGCTTGAAAAAAGAAAATTTAAAGCTATCCGAACCCGGACTTTTATCACCATCACTATCCTTTACTACTTACCTTCTCTATCTCTTCAATCAAAAAAGGGGCAATCAAAGAACTATTCCCAACATCGTTAATTGACTCAAAATTAACCTCTCCAAAGTCGGCCTAACTCCTTTGCCCCCCTCCACATGCCTCTTAAAATAACCCACCACCCCTTTTCTAACATCACCGGGAGTTTGAAACCACTCCCCATCCACTTTTAGAGCCTTGATAGAATTCTGGGAGGTTCTAGCTTTAATACACCTATGGAAATACTTAGAGTTAGTATCCCCTTCCTCCAACCATTTAGACCTCGACCTTTGAGCAATCAAATATTCCTTACTCTTAGCTAATTTCCAAAACTCCACAAAAAACCGTTTTCTATTAGCCACCTCTTCAACCGAGAGCAAACCCCTCTCACTCCTCGTATCCAAATCCTCTATATGTTCCTTCAATTTCACCAATCTCGCCTCCACATTCCCATATTCACATCTATTCCACTCCTTAAGAGTAGTTTTCAAACCTTTCAACTTTGATTTCAACACAAATCCCATCCATCCTCTAACCTCACTATTACCCCACTCCTCATCCACCACTTTCTTCAAATTACTATTAAGAAGCCAAAAATTATTAAACCGGAAAGGTTTTGGTCCCCAATCATCAGACTCCACCTTTAGCACCACCAGACAATGATCCGATATATCTCTAGGAAGAGCCCAAAACACGACATTGCCCCACAAGTCCCTCCAATCCTCTGAAATAAGAGCTCTATCAATTCTACTCATCGTAACACCATTAGCATGGTACCATGTAAACTTTCTCCCCAAAAGATTAACATCCTCACATTCCACCACTTCTACAAAGTTATTAAATAAATACATCTCTAACCTTTGTTCGGACGTGATCCCGACGTTGATACCTTTACGCTCCTCCCTTACGCAAACCGAATTAAAGTCCCCAATCAAACACCACACCCCTTCCCCCCACACATGCCTCACCAAACCAATACTCTCCCACATAGCCTTCTTTGACAACAAATCACATTTCGAATAAATATTCAAAATAAAACATCTTTTATTATGAATCCCCCAATCCACACACACCCCCACAAAACCATTGCCAACAAAAGAATATATAAGCTTCGACACCAATTTCCTCCAAATAGATAAAATACCACCACTATTACCTATTGAGGGAAGAAACGCACAATCACAATCATCATCACCCCATAAACTATAACAAAGCTTATCTGTAATCACCTTTAACTTAGTTTCTTAAATAGCTAAAAAATCAACTCGTTGTTCCCTCACAAGCTACCTCACCCGCTTGCGCTTTACCAAACCCCCCAAGCCTCTAACATTAAAGGAGAGCACAATCATTGATCACCTACACTTCTCTCCCTCACCACCTTGTTTGCCTCATCCACTTCTTCCATATTCACAAGTCTCTTAACCACTTCCCCATCAATAACATTGAAAGTGATACCCGCCTCTTTCCCTAAATTTAATAATCTAGTCGCATCTACTTCCTTACACCTAGCATCCGCCCTATCCGGTAAAGGAGTATCCGGTACCGTCGTTCCTAATTCCTCCATGAGAAAATTCAAACCTGAAACCGGTGTAAGCGGACAAATCGGAAGCACCACCTCTAAAATACCTCCACTTTCACTATCCACCTCTTCCAAGCTAGCATTCACTTTATCTTTTCTTTTTTTTTCCCTCCTCTATCCTTCCTACCTCTCCCTTCATTCAACTTTTCATTCAACTGAACAAATTTCGGCATGCATACAATTGGAGGGCATTTTTTAGACTTTCTCCCAGTTTTGCTCAAAGCACCCCTACCTCCCATAGTAATAGATTCTTCAGATTCAGTAAAATCTGAAAGTCTTAGGCCCAACTGACCAGGCCCATTGGAAAATCCAGGCGGGTCCCCCAGCTTTCCTAACAAACCACACACTCCCTCCACTCTCCCACTCCCACGCGCTGCTTGACTCCCCACGCGCGGCAGCACTTTCTGTCCCCTCTCTGCACACTCTGAAAACCTCCCTTCTCTCCCCTATGTACTGTCCCCACCTGTCCCCATCAACAATTCAAATTCAACCCCTCCTTCCACTTGTCTCAACCCTATAGGCTCTTGAGAAATTAAAGCCTCCAATTGTGATCTAGCTTCATGTACCCCTACCATCTACCAATCACCTTCTCCCATGTTAACCCCCAAGTCAACCAAAGCTTCAGGTTGCACAGACTAGGTCCCTTCCTCAACTTCTTCTTCCACCTCCTGGTCATCTGAGCCTGCAACAGTATCCTCGTCGGAAAATTGGTCTGAACCGCCATTCTCCTCCTGCCACCGACTGCCGCCGTGGTTTTCCGGTAGGTTTTTTTCCTCCGAAAATTCCAGCTCCTCTAATCCTTTCTCCGCATTCCCAGTAGTTTCTTCCACCACCCAGATATTATAACTTGCACCCATAACGTCCACCCTAACCCAATCATCAATAAATCCCCATCTATAAGTAGAGATGAGAATTCTAGCAACATCAAAACGTTTTCTTTCCGCCGTATCCACATCAAAATCCAGGAACTCTCCTATTCTTCCACCAATCTTCTTAAAAACAGATTCCTCCCAAATGTGCAGAGGAACACCATACAACTTTAACCAAGTTCTTCTTTGTTTACCAGTAAGGTGTGGCAGCAATTTTTTAATGTTCAAAAAGTGATTCGACCACCATTTCTTTTTCTCCTCTCTTGCTCTTTCTATCACCCCTTCCTTTTCACTGTGTAACAACAACATTCCATCTCCCATAGCAAACCCTTTGGTCTCCCTCCATCCCTCCATAAACAATCAAGTTTGAATACGACTTACCCCTGTTGGATGATGCAAGTGGGCCACAAAACCTTTGCTCAAGAACTGCATCATATCCTCAGAAGGAGGCACCACCATCGCCGGAATCGGAGCCACCGACGTCAGTACCATCTGTTTTTGCTATTGACCCCCCTCTTTAGACAACACCTCCTTAAACGATGTGCCCTGTGTCACCTTCGCTGCCATGGAACTTTCTCCTCGAAACAAAACCTTCGTCGGAACCCTAACCTCTTCCTCTCTCCCAAACCGAGCAAGGTTCACCCTCAACAACTCCTCTCCACTCCACACCACACCACACCTCATGCATCCTCCCCTCCAACTCCTCTGCATCACCAACCTCTCTAAACTTCACAAAAGCAAATCTTTTACCCCTTTTATCAAGTTTCTTAGGATAAACACCTCTCCAACATTATCAAACCTTGCAAAAATCTGCCATAAGTCCCCCATATTAAAGGAATCTGGAAAATTTGAGACAAAAAAAGAGGTGGTTGTCATGTCCAACTTGTGGAGATAACCACGGTGGTGCTGGATGGGCAGAAGCCTGCCTTTCCCTCTCTCAGTTTGAATCACCCTAGTTGCCCCACTTTTCCCTTTTCCCCCCTCACTTTCTCTCTCCTCATTTCCTTGTCATGTTTGCAATAATCATTATTGACATTATCTCCTAATAATTTGGTCCAAATATCATTTTTTTTTTCTTTTCAAGATATTTTCTGACATAAAAAGAGATTGATCAATTCGTACCTTTAAAAAAAATTGTAATAAATTCATACCTTAAGTTGAACCCTCGTATTAAATGTTGGATTTTTCTTTTTGTTGTTTAATCTATTATTTATTACCAATTTATTTAGAGTACCGTATTGAGCATTGAACAATAGAGTAAATTACACTTCTCTCCTCTCCTCTAAGAGAAGCTTGAATTACACGCTCCTCCCCTCTTATGTTATAATATACTCTTCTCCCATGAAGTAAAAAGCTAAAATAAATTATACTCACTTCCCTTAAGAATTATTTATGTACTACATTTTAATCCGTTTTAATATTTTTATAATATCTACAAATTTTGATCCACCATTCAAAAAATATTTCATTTCTTTTTAACTTCAAAATCAATGAAAAAAACAATTTTATTTTTTTATTAACTTGATGATTTTGAATGTAAAATCATTTTTATTACCCATAATTGGTTTTACTAATTTTAAAAAATTAATTTATTTTGAATTGTAGTATATTTTATAATAATTTTTGAAATTATATTTTAATGATATTATCAAAAATAAAACAAACAAAAATGATTCAAATTTTGATTATAATAAAATTGGTCCGCACTCTTTTTCACTTGCATGTGTGAATTATATTTTCGTTGCTATACTATTAAAAATAAAATATAAAATAAAAATTAAGGGACGGAGGTGTAGATTTTGACATAAGAAGGATGGTAATGAAATTTAAGCATCTCTCAAGGGAGGGAAGAGTAATTTACTCTAAACAATTCATCATTGGAATCTTAGATAGCATAGAAAAGATGTTGCTCATAGTTATGTTGATATTTCTCAAACTCATGCTCTTCAACAAAGTTTGCTTGAAGCTTATTTTTGTTGTAACAATTTTTCCCATTGTGTGCAAATTTGTTGCAGTTTCGACATTGTGGCTTTCTCTTATACCGATAAACTTTCTCCACATGATTTGTCACTTTTCAAATGCCGCATGGATCTTGATCATGTCTTGAGAATTTCCTTTGTTTCTAGAATTTACTCCACCGGTTTTATTTCCTTTGTTCATTTATGGTGAGACCGTAATTTGAGCTTCGACTAAAAGAAATTTTCAATTGTGTCATTGTCATGCCTAGTCGATCTTTGCTCATAAACTGCTAGAGATTCAATTAGTTTTGTCATAGGCAAAGTAGTTAGGTCTTTGGTTTGCTTAATTGTAGTCACGATGACATCATACTTACGAGGAATTGAAATTAGAATTTTCTCAAATATAATTTTGTCTTGACTATCATCTCCATAGGATCTCATTGACTTGCCAATTCTTTTATTTTATATAGTAGTCTTTTACGGTCTTTGAATCTTTCATTTTTATTAATTCAATCTCACATCTTAGAGTTTGAAGTTTAATGCAAGTACGTTGTTATATTCTTGAAACTTCTCCTCTATGTATTCCACACATCTTTGAAACTTGTAGATTCCATTATTCTTAGAAATATTTTATTTGATAATGTTTGGTACAGAAAGAATAATACCTTTGAATCTTTCTATTTAGTTTCCTTCAACTCTTTTTTGTTTTGTGAGCTGCATTGAGAGTTTAAGTGTCCATGAGAATAGTAAATCCTTCATCTACAATATCTCATGAGAGCAAATAAATATCCTCCTTTTAAAGCTCCAAAAATCATAGTTTCCTCAATAAAAATAGGGATAGTCATAGAGGATGGTTGGATAGTATTAGCCATGTCTTAGAGATTTAGAAATGATGTAGGATACAAGGATAGTTTGGAATTGAAAATATGTGGATAAATTTTCTGCGTTCAATAAAGTATGATCGAGCATAGCTATGATGTCACGGTTAGTCGTTAAAGTAGTAATGTTAGTCTAGAGTATAGTTCGATAGTATAGAAATTAATAGTCTGTAGTAGAAACTAGTGGTAGACTTTGGAACAAGGAGTAGATTGTATTGCTCTCAAATTGACCACTTACTAGGCACTTGTGCAAAGCCAAAAACTGAACAGCAAACACGAAAACACGAGATTTATTTTATCTTATCCCTTGATACATCAAACATAAGATTTAAGCAGAACATGATATATCATATTCTGTCTTCCTATCATTGTATTCAAACAGGCCCTAGATTCTTTGTAAAAGAAAATGAAACCCTTTTTTTTAACGGAATGAAACCTTAAACTTAGTTACATCTTTTTTCTTTAAATTATCACGCTACAAAGGAATTTAATTTTGCTATATTTTTACCGCAAGATTCCCTTTTATTCCCGAAGCGTAGAATATCTCTGGTTGTACTGCATGTGCATCTGCTTGATTTTACAACTCACTATAACAAACAAAATAGTCACCCACTTATTTTTGATTTAAAAGTAAAAACATAAAACAAAATGTCAAAACGTATGAACCCCTCACTGTAAAATCTCTACAGGAGAGAATCCATAAATTGCCCATCTAATTAAGAGTGAATAAAACCATAAGATAAATCCAGGAGAACATTAAAACATCTTCACATCCTCAGATGATGAGCTTTCGCCATTGCCCTTTTCCTTATGAGTATCAAGACCCTTATCAGCTTTTGCCTCTTCCCTTCTTCGTCGGAGAACACATGCATTGCACAAAGACTGCACCAACATATTTCTTGTTAACTATATATATAACTAGATATTCAAATTATTAATCAATGTATAAGTATGGAATAACACTTTTGCATGAACCAAAAGTGAAATTTGATAGTAAATAAGTTGGGGGAGAAGAAAGATGAACTAATTACCTTGGAACCCGTAGGATCACTCGTGTTTGTATCGCAATCGAAACAAACCCTAGTTGTGTTTTTACTAGGAGGAGAGCTGCACCAAATATTGCTTACTCTCATTCTTGGATATATTGGTTTGAAACTTGGGTATTCGTATTCGGTAGTAGTTTTTATTTTCTTTTTGGCAGCACTAGCAGCTGTTTTCTTCTTTTTGGCAGCCCTAGCAGCAGTTTTCTTCTTCTTTGTTTTGGCTGGAATTGGATCATCGTTACGTACTCTCATTCTTGGTAATATATGTTTGTAAATTGAACTCACCATTTTTTCATTAACCAATACCCTATCTGTTGTTTTTCAGTCCTCACGTTCATTTATATATACACCCACTGACGTGAATATCACACATGAGTTTTTATTTTTTTTACTTTTAGGGTTTACCTAAATCATTTGAATTTCATCATCAATCCAAGCAACGTATGCGAAACGCCGTGAATTTATTTCACTAGAATATTATTAGCATTTTCTTATTAAAATATCTCCTAAGAGATCTGGTCGGCATATCACCTTTTATTTCTTTTCAAGATATTTTGCTGACATAAAAAGAGATTAATCAATTCATACCTTAAATGTTTTTTTTAATTAGTCCATACCTTAAGTTGAATTATTTGCTCTACAAAAAAAATTGGATGTTGAATCAAATATTGGATTTTTTTTTTTTTGAAATAACAATTAATAACATTTTTTAAGAAATTTTCTCTAAAAGGATTCGGTAGGAATATCTTTTTTTTTATAATATATTTTACATGTTTTTTTGAAGAAGCTAAACTAACCCCCTCAAATTAGCACCAGAGATAATCGAACCTGAGACCTTGAGGAGAAGCACACTCCCAGGTTCCAAGCCAATGTCACTAGGCCAACCCAAGTGGGTTAATATATTTTACATGTTACTGGCCTAAAAAGAGATTAACCAACCCATACTTTGAGATTGGGGTTCGAACTCCGAACACCTCATTTATTCACCTTAAAAATATGAATTTCTAGCCACTAGGTTACTTTACCAAAAAAAGAATATATACAACGTAAATTATACCATCTTTTTCCGTGAGAGATGTTTAAATTACACTTTTTTGGTGGTGGTCGGGGCTCGAACCCTGGACCT
>Ga0228710_1006393_pt1 | contig 17861 bp, 13 predicted proteins | sample MedpolnodulmetaG_FD_177995 | JGI IMG/M metagenome (GOLD analysis project Ga0228710, IMG submission 177995) | Root nodule microbial communities from Medicago polymorpha collected in Santa Monica, California, United States - pink nodules | ecosystem: Host-associated > Plants > Roots > Nodule...
TTGGTTTTTTTGTTTTTTTTTTTTGAAAATAAAACATATTCATGTTTGCCATGCAGTGTTGTTGTTGATCAGGAACAGTAATCATTAGAAAGAGACAGAGATTGTAGGAATAAGTTATGTTTGTTGTTGGGATTGTTTTAGTTGGAAGCAAGGTTTGAGATTTTGGTTTTTTTCTTTTAATTAGTGAGAAAAAATGAATGTAGTTGGGAAAGTTGGGAGTTTGATAAGTCAAGGTGTGTACTCAGTTGCTACCCCTTTTCATCCATTTGGTGGTGCTGTTGATGTGATTGTTGTTCAGCAACAAGATGGTACATTTAGAAGTACACCTTGGTATGTTAGGTTTGGTAAATTTCAAGGTGTTCTTAAAGGTGCTGAAAAAGTTGTTAGAATAAGTGTTAATGGTGTTGAGTCTAACTTTCATATGTATCTTGATAATTCCGGGGAGGCTTATTTTGTGAAGGAGGCGGATGAGGATAAAGGGGTTGACCTTGATCAAGATTCTACTAGTAAAAGTGATAATTTTTTGAATAATGGTCATAGACTTGATCATAGTATTTCGGATTCTGGGGTGCTTCGGTTGAAAGATGAAGAGGATTCGTCGGTTGGGCCTCGGATTCAAAGGACGGAGTCTGATGGGAGATATTATGATTTCCAAGATTCTTTTGATGATTTATCGGAATACGGGTCTAATTCATATGGGACTTTAGATGGAGAGAATTCCGTGGACTCGCAGGGTTCTCACCCAGAGATGGTCTTGGTGAGTGTTGATGGTCATATATTGACGGCTCCTATCTCGGAATCAGAGCAGAATGAGGAGAACGTGCAGTTAAGAAATCCTCAATTTCATCTAGGTCCGGCTGAGGAGACCGACATATGCGAAGGCAATGGAGAGTTCAGTTCCGGCGAAACTGCTTGGGCCGCTGATTATATTAGCAAGCTGGGTGCTTCAACAACTGATATCAAACCCAGACAATGCGACACCAATACTAATGGTTATGGTAGTACCGCTTTGGCCCCACTCAAAGTTTGTCAAGAAGAGGAAGTAAACATTTGTCAATCACAAAAGTCCCTGGAGGTTGAAATTCGAGAAGATCTTTCGCAGCAGGCTGGAAATGCTGAAGTAAGAGATGCTAGTTCGTCACTGGAGGTTCAAAATTCATCTCACGAATCTAATGCAAGTTCTCCTGTAGTTGATGAAAATGAACAAGAGAGCATTGTAAAGTCTAATGCAAGCTCTCCTGTAGTTGATGAAAATGACCAAGAGAGCATTGTACAATCTAATGCAAGTTCTCCTGTAGTTGATGAAAATAAACAAGAGAGCATTGTACAATCTAATGCAAGTTGTCCCGTAGTTGACGAAAATGAACAAGAGAGCGTTGTACAATCTACAGACATTGACGAGTTATCCTCCACAAGTAGTCCTACTTCTTCTGGTGGCCATAAATCTCCAACTTCAGAATCAGGACTTCAAGATCTAGAGGCTGAGAAAGATTCATCAGGAGAAGTTGAAACTGCTTCCTGCTCTCCTATTACTGATTATACCGAACGGAATAACAAACAAGCTGAAATGTCAGTATCAAATGACGGCGTAGATGAAACTCATCAAACCACTTCAGTTGAAGATAATAAGAATAATAATTTAAATGAGGTGGTGGAACCTCGAGCCGAAACTTCAAATAAAGGTGACCAAATCTATCCTGGTTTGGGTAAGCCCTGTGCTGAGAAGTTGTTTCTCTTGGATTCAGTAATTACTTGTTTGATAATAGCGCATCTTGTTTTACTTTTTATTCATCCTATAATTTTCAGGATTGGAGATCTCCCTCTGTGGTCATGAACTTAAGGCAGGTATGGGTTTGGTAGCTGCTGCTGGAGTGTTTGAAGCCCATCGAATGTCGGCAGAGGATTTTACAAACTCTGCACCGGCAATACTTAAGAATCAAAATCTTGTTATCAAGTTTAAAGAGATGTACTTGACGTGGGAAAAGGCTGCTCCTCTTGTTCTAGGAATGGCTGCATTTGGTTCAATTTTACCTGTTGAGCCGAAAGATGCAATTCCTGTGGAATATTCCAGGGATGATGATCAACAAACACCCTCGCCTGGACGCAGATGGAGACTTTGGCCTAATCCTTTTCGAAGGGTCAAGACAATTGAACACACTTTTAGCAACGCATCCAATGAAGATGTATTTCTAGATTCCGAGTCTGGAACTCTTTTAGAACCAACTCCAACATCGAGTACTCAGGGATCTCCTCAGAAGCAATTTTTAAGGACAAATGTTCCAACCAATGAACAGATAGCATCCTTGAATCTTAAAGATGGTCAAAATACAGTAACCTTCAGTTTCTCTACAAGGGTTTTAGGAACACAACAGGTTTTGATATTCATCTACTGTTTAGGTTCTCATATGAAGTTATATACTCAGTTTATTGAGTTTTGTTTGTTAAGAGAGGTATTTCAATTACACAACAGGTTGATGCTCATATATACTTATGGAAGTGGAATGCAAGAATCGTGATTTCAGACGTTGATGGAACTATTACAAAGTAAGGATACTAATAAGTAATAATGCTTCTTAGGCTACAAAGGGTTCATATGTTTGAAGCTTAAAATGAAAGTGATTTTATTATACACCTTTAGTTTTCCCCAGAAGCTATTATTGCCAATTTTTGAGAAAAGTGCTCTAAACAGTTTTGAGAATAATTATCAAATTCTTTTTTTCGCTTCTTTTAGGTCTGACGTTTTGGGACAGTTCATGCCTTTAGTTGGCAAAGATTGGACACAATCTGGTGTGGCAAGGCTTTTCTGTGCCATTAAGGTGCGTATTTTTTATCTATTTATTTATGCAGGTCTCACTATCCAGTTTAACTGAAGTAGGATTTTTAAGGCCAAAATGCAATTAGTTAAATGGAAACAAATCTTTATAGAATATTTCCTTAAGAAGCATCTTCTACTGTGAATGTGTAATTAAATTTCTGCTTTTTTCTTGCTTTTGTTTATTATGTTTCTATACATTTCTTTCCACTAGAATGAAAATGTAAATACATGAAATGGTTATCAGCAAAATTTTACTGTCTTTCAAAAGCAAAATACAGCTATGGATGATCTTATTGCGGTACCTATAATTGTGGTGATTTATCTCTAGAAGATTAATATTTAATGCTTAACTTGGATTTAATGTCAGGAAAACGGATACCAGCTATTGTTTCTGAGTGCGCGTGCAATTGTCCAGGCATATTTGACCAGGAACTTCCTACTTAACCTGAAACAGGTATTGAAATAGCCAAGGCTTCTATGGTAATTGACAACTTCTTGCCAATATTAAAACCTCTATATTTACAGGATGGAAAAACCTTGCCTAATGGACCTGTTGTTATTTCACCCGATGGATTATTTCCTTCACTTTTCCGAGAAGGTGAGGCACTTTTGATTTTGAAATAAGATTTTAATTTTTTCCTAATTAAAGAAATTTTCTACTTGCTTTGGGGGGTAGGGTTGAGAAAAACACAGTATCAGTCACGATTGCAAATTATGAACAAATGGTATTTTAAGGTTCCTAAATTTTACAATATTTGGTCACCTCAACTATTATTAGTAAGCGCACTCATCAAATAAGGCCAGCGACTGATGATATATGGAGGTTGTGCTATCTATTGATGTATGACACAATTCATAATCTTAACAAAATTTATTTGGCAACCCATTATTCATTTTTGTTAAGTCATGAAGTTCAAAGGTTTTATGTAGGTGATTTTTGCTTATGCCCATCATAATCAGTTTTTATTTTTTATATTTAGACAACAAAAATATTATAATTGTTAAGAGTCCCACATTGGATGAGATATGACCTGAAAATATGTTATTAAGTAGTGGGAGGCTTTCATCTTACAAACCAGTTTTGTAGGGGTTGAGTGAGGCCCAATCCAAATTCTAAGATGTTATGAGTTCATCCAAGATCTGTTGAGCTATTTGCTACCAGGTCACCGCTATTGGGTCATGCTCCAAATATCCAGTCCTTTAGGGGTGTGTGTTAAGACTCCGGCGTTGGATGAGATATGCTTTGAAAATATGTTCTTAGTAATGGATAGTCTTGACCTTACAAACCAGTTTTGTAGGGGTTGAGTTAAGCCCAATCCACAATCGATGAATAACCATGCCCTTTGTGTTTATACATTCTTGTCACCTGTTTTTTTTGCGCCCTGGATTTTTTAAGTCTCTGACTTGATATATTGTATTTTTGGTCCCCGTTCGGATGGAAGTGATAAGAAGAGCACCTCACGAGTTCAAGATTGCTTGTCTAGAGGTAACTTCCGGAACACAAAATTATGTCACTGTATAGCTCAGAAATGCTCTTACAAGGCATCTTCTTACCAACATTCAATTTTTTTTTTTTTTTTGCAGGATATCAAAAGACTTTTCCCTTCTGATTATAATCCATTCTATGCGGGATTTGGCAATAGAGACACAGATGAACTTAGTTACAGGAAGATTGGAATCCCAAAGGGCAAAATATTCATCATTAACCCGAAGGTGTGCTTTCTTGATTAATATTCAGAGTGATTAGTTTTTTTGTCTAGTTCTTCCCAGGCACCAACTAAATGATGCAAAAACTAACAGGGTGAAGTGGCTATTAGTCAACGTATTGGTGCAAAGTCGTATACATCGTTGCATACCCTCGTCAATGACATGTTTCCACCAACTTCTTTGGTCGAGCAGGTGAGAAATCATCTCCACAAATTCCACATTTTAATGACAAGTTTGAATGTAACACCGAAGAATTTTAAAATTTTCATTTCTGAATATTGCAGGAGGATTACAACTCATGGAATTATTGGAGAATGCCATTGCCAGATGTCGACTAATTTATAGGTTAATTTATTTACTTCCCTTTGACAAGGATCCATTGGTATGAATCAATTCAGCACGTCAACCAAAAAGCCAGACAAATCCGCCAATGTGACGCACTTATGTGCCGTACCGAGTAGAGAGTACCTTCTATCACGGAAGTCATTGATGATTGGGCATGTAAGTTCTCCAAGGACATAATTTATTATGATGGCAATGCCCTTGTTTTCCTTCTTTTTTGATCTGCATTAAATCTTGATTCATTTTTACTCATCAATAGAGTTGTATAACATTTGGCTTACATGATAACTGCCACATCTTGTATATTTCTCATTCGATTATCAGGAAATAATGGTATACATGATTCTAAAAAATACCGTCTTTCCTCTAATAAGTATGTGTCGGTGGATTCAGGGCCTAGGTACTAGCTTTTGTAGGGTATATTTAATTTAAGATAACATTTTCTGTTTTCATTAATGAGTACATAAGTGTAAGTGTGTGTGACTTAAATTTGATGTTGTCTTTTATTTTGAGGAACTTTTTGCAGCGTTTATGTTGTGTCTTGTACAAATATCTGAAATCAAGAAATGAAGTGGAAACAGAAAATTACATTGTGGCCCTTAGTTTGTCCAATGCATAAATTAAAAGAAATTCAAATTGGAATCTATTGGAGTAAGGAACTAGAAGAGATGTTTATGTTAAAGGGTATACTTTAAACGTTGGTAAGTATCAACTAATACCATATTATGAATTGAACTAATGAATTAGCTTAATTTCACTTATGGTGAATGAACTATTTGTACACGAGTTGTGAGTTATGATTATAGTCGCATCACATTGGTGAAAAACTCTTATCTAGTCAATTAAATACAAGCACTCATTTACAAACTGTATGAGTTTTCAAGTGGTTATTATTATTTCATCTATCCACCAAAAAAATAATATGAGAACTCATTTTGTACCCATAACGTAGAAGAGAATTCATAAGAATGCGCATGAATTAACCTCTATCTCTAATTGACTTGGATCCCTAATTAAAATTTTAGAGAGAAATTCATTAATGGTTATCAAGCATAGAAAGGTTTAAGCTAAAATTTAAGGCTCGTGACATGAGTTATACTAAAATCAGTTAGCAATCTATAAAATATTCAGATTAGATCAAGAGAAAACTTTATCCAAAATGAGAGAGAAGGAATAGAAGAGGGATGGAGGAAGGCAACGCTATTAGAGCTCCAAAAACTGTCTCCAAATGAAAGGATACAAATGGTCCTAGTTGGGTTTCCCACGAGGTCTTACACCATGATTTTCACCTCGAGATCAATAAATGATCAATAAATTTTGTCATATATCATTTGATTCATCGGAGAGATTTATTAATTTAATAGTGAAAATAAACTTTGCATAATGTAAGAATTATCTTACTTTTACATCATAAAATTGATTTATCTTACTTTTACATCATAAAATTGATTTTTGTTTGTTTAAAGATTTTCTTTTGGTGTTTTTCTCAACATTGACCAATATTTATTGTAGTGGCTGAAAAATTATACCTTTTATTTACAAACTATGATTTCTTTGGTAGTCTAGGAAATTGCATTGCATAAGCAATTTCTCTTTGCACAATATGTGCTCGTGAGGTAGGGATTCTCTACCATTCAATATCTATCTTCAATGACTTTCTCTCTATCTACCTAACCTACTTTTCTCTTTCATTTAAATATTTTTATTTTAATCATTTTCTCTTCTAAATACACTAAAATCACCACATCCTAAAGCTAGAGGACTCATTTCCTTAATCGTGCAGCGTGCACAACAATTTCTTCACCTAGCAAAGCAGAAATTTCGGCTACAGCAAAAATGCATGGACATGGAACTCTCTTCTATTGAAGTGTGCTTTTCAAGGGGGGAGTTGAAGATAAAATAAAGAGGATTATAAACTGTAAGAGCGAAACAGAATAGTAAACAATAGTGCTTAATACAAAAAACAAAAATAAAATCAAACAAATAGAAAAGTATAAGAACTTTGTTTTTTTAATAGGAAATACCTTTTCTTTTTTCACTCTTATTAAGAAAATTTGGCAGTGTAGTTAATGTGTCCACTTTATGTAAAAATTTACCTAAAATACCCTTTGTATATGTATGTAATGAATTTTATTTTTTCATATTTCAAGTGGTATTAATTAGGGATTTATTTGAAAAAGAAACAATCAATATATCTAGTAGTTTGAAAAGAGATTTGTATTTATGGACAAATTTTTAGTTAAGTGAATGCTTATATTTAGAGATAGAAGAAGTATTTTCGATAATAACTATAAACAAGTTTTAGCTATTTTTCTTGAGGGTGGCTATATCTTTTTTCATTGTTGTTCAAAAAGTAAATTATTTTTTTAATTTATTTCTAAAATATTACTCAACCTGTCTTATATTGAGTGTCATTTTAGGTTATTAAGAAAATACGTAAATAAATGAAAGAGTGTATGAATTTTAACATATAAGATATCTGATAACGGTTGTCGATAGTCTAACCGACTGAATTTGATGTCTTTAGTAAACTTAGATGTTTAACTAATAAATATAAAATGATTTCAAAATATGTCTTTTCATTTAAGAAAATGAGGATAAGAATGAGAAAAAGTTGATAAGCTATAAGCTCAAGTGCCGTTTGAAATAACATTTAGAAAGTATTATTTTTTCGTCTCATAAAAAATGTCACATTTGAGCATTTACACAATTAAGAAAATATGATATAAGAAGTAATGTATAATTTTTTTTGGTAAGTAAAACAATATCTTAATTTGATTAAACACAAAGCGAAAGTGAAGGCAGAGGAATCGAAATTGATGCCAGCAAAATGAACGTTTGATCTCAACATCTCTCCGATGCTTTTGCTTGACTTCTTCTTCCTTTCTTTCTTTCTCCATTTTGTCTTCCCACAAACTTTTCATCTCCATTGCATTTCCATCACCACCATTTTCACTTTTCTTTACACATGCATGCATGCACATTTTCAAATAACATTTACACGTATAGATACACAAACATGGTAAGAGTGTGTGTACACGTGTAAAAGAAAAGACATATTAAGGTGTGGGAATTTAATAACAATGTCGTGGGTAAGATCAGCGGTGAACAAAGCGGTTGAGGCAGGTGGCCAAAGCAATCTAAGCCGCACCGTTCGCAACTACGCGGATTCTGTTGTTCTCCATGCAAGCAATGCCGTCGCCGGTGGTGCTAAAATCATCCAGGAACGCATTGTATGTTACAACTAGCATACCCCTTTTACTATATTTTCCATCTTTGTTTTTTTTTTCATTTTTTATTTTGGGTTGAGGATTGTTGGGCAACCGATGAAGCATTAACACTGACCACGGACCATTAACACGACACATTGACACTAGTAATAACAACATGTTTCGAGTCAATCTACACGTCTCAGACATCATATATGTTTTTAATTTGAATTGTCCATGTTACGTACGAGGCAACACAATCTTTCCATCAAGCTAAATTATGTGGGTCCCATATAAATTTGACAAGACTCAAATTTCAACCAATATAGAAGAATGTGTTGAAAATAGTGTTTTTGGCTATGTACCTTGTAGTGTAAGAAATCTTTAGATTAATGAAGTGTTATGTCTGAAATGGATTTATTATTTATCGTTAATCAATGAACAGGTGTCACGGAATATGCAAAGTTTTAAGCATACCGTAAAACGGTTAGAAGAAGTTTCTGTTTCATGTAGAGGGATAGAGAGAGTTCAGTTGCTTAGAAGGTGGCTGGTTTCTCTTAAAGAAGTTGAGAGATTTTCTGCTACATGCACCACCGCTGACACCGATGCAAAGGATTCAGACGACCACTTTGTTTCCGATGATTTTAAGGATTCACCTACAACACCTACTTTGGTTTGTTAATTAAACTAATCGTTATTATTATTGTTTTAACTTTGTTCTTGTTTATGTTAGTAGTTATTTATTCTCATAGTATATACTATATAACCATGGACAGATTTACTATGTAGACCCTGGTGTGGCGGATGAACCAAGAACTTTTCGAGACGTCTTTCTTCATAGTCAAGCTCTTGAGGGCATAACATTGTCAATGGTGAGTGATGCAATATTGCTACCTATAATCGCTGCAGTGCCAAATGTTTAGATTAGTATTTTTCAATTGGATGAATATGAAGTCAATTTATATGTAGTTTCCGAAGACAATTTCAAGCAACAATGAGTTTGTTTTGATAATGTTTGGTTACATAAATTTGCATCTTGAATGCCAGATTGTACACATCCCATATGGAAATGAGAAATGTAAATTACACAATTCTAAGTGAATGCTATAGATTAAAAGGAGAAATTCCTAATTGTAATCTTTAAGCTGGTAGGATTTGTATACACAACACGGTGTTATAAAACTCTCACAAAAACGAAGGTCCACTTAGGTAGTCTTACTTGACATTTGTAAGAGACTAAAAGATTGCTTGGATTGACTTATTTGAGTTTATATGACAAGTGCTTAATTAATCTATTTATCCAAACATGGCCTAATTTCATGACTCAAGTGTTTTCTTACATGTAAATTACTTCAACTATTGCATCAAGACTCTCATTATTCTTTTAAGCTGTTAGTTTCTTTTTATTGTGGAACAAAAATGTTCTTTTTCTTGTACTAGTGGGCAATTGTGAATCATGATTATAGTTCATTAGCAAAATGATATATCTAAAAATCAAAACAATAATGTATATAAGTAACAAGGATCATATAGAATGTTTAATTTTCCTTTTGACATGAACTCCATGCATGTGATTTGCGACACAATTCTTAACAGATTGTCTATTATACAGTGATTTGCCATTTACAGTGGTTAAGCTTTACATTTGCTGATTTATGGAACTTAACCGCAGGTTAACTCTTTTGTGTGACTCAGATTCTTGAAGCACCAAATGAGGAAGAAATTTCACTACTTTCAGAGATATATGGGTAAATTTGTCTTTTTAATTTGTAAACTGGATATTCTGCAGCCAAATATTGTTTGAAAAATAGTTAGTGGTTTGCATATCAGGAATAACTTCCTTAAAACTTTGCTTTGGTTCGGCATGGTTATGTAGGCTCTGCATTAAAGGAGGTAAGGAAGAACAAACGACCTTATTATCCAGTGTACAAGAGTTAGCAAAAGCATTTTCTGGATATGAAGATGAAGTACTCGTAAGGATTTAATATATTTTACAGACTTATTTGTTTATGGTTAATATAAACCCGCATACATTGTGAGGAACATGTATGCACATACTCATTTTCCTTTTCCACTTTATTCTTTCAATAGACAAAACGAGAAGAATTACTTCAATATGTCCAAGCTTCAATTTCAGGGCTGAAAGTAAATGCGGATCTCATGAGGTTGTTGCAAAACCTATATTTATGGATGCATCTTCTTGACCTATAATGCTTCAAACCATTGTTAATGATTCACGAGTAAACTTATTATTCTTTTGTCCTTGTATGTGATACACTCTAATACTCAGAATAGACGTTGAAGCCTGCAATTTGAAAGAAAACATTGACAAGATAAAGGCATTGGATTCAGATGAAAGAAAATCATCAAAAGAGACAACTTCTGTTGCAATAGAGGTGAGCTTCTTATATGGCTAACCAGGATATTATCGGCAATTCATAATGAATTATGATCAATAGATCATGTATCTATATGTAAATTTGTGTAATTGTCGCAATTGAACATTTTGATTTATTTTCAGGCTTTTGATGAAGTCATGAAAAATATTCAGATGTGTTCTAAGTTGGAGGAACTCTTACTGAAAAAGAAATACTTTATCTATGGTGATTCTCCACAACTTCATGCTGAAAAGGTCATTATTCTTATATCTTTTATTACTGAAGCGTCTTATCTCATTACTTTATGGTTTCTCCAAGATTCACTGAAATTAACATAAAAAGTATTCAAAATTGGTATTGAATTGTGTGATATGGTTTGTAATTCATTAAATAAGTGGCTTTGAGGGGCACAAAGCATTGTTGTGGTGTTTTCAGTTCCCATATTCGAACTAATTTACTTGTTTGTGTTCATTCAACAACATTGGATATTTCCTCCTGCTTTATGCTGATCTAACTTGAATTGAGTAATTTTCGTGATACATGTAAATTCAGCTTGGTCAATTCTTTGCCATAAACTTTTAGAGTAATGAAGTTTGAGTACATTGAAGTGTTCTGCATTGCGTGCATTCCATATTGTACTATCAATACCTGCTTTTGCAAGTAGGCATAATCTTTTTGTGGGTGATGGTGTGTGATTGAAATATTGAATCGCTTTCAGGTTGATAAATTGAAAATCTTATCAGAATCTCTTGCAAATTCTACCACAAAAGCTGAGAGTCGCATTTTGGAGCACAGGTGCCAGAAATTATTATTATGCCTCTTCCGAGTTTCTTAAGATTAAAGAAGAAAAGATAAAAAAAATAGTTTCTTTCTTGTATGTGCAAGTGTCTTCATATCGTGCAAAGGTACTGAACATACTTTATGTAGCGCGATACATATATATTTTATTGAGAAGTAAAGTTTTGATACCTGATGCATCTCATCTGATATTTGGCTTGTTGAAAGTTGGTATGAAAAAGATAAATATGTTCAACTTAACTGAATTTTTGAACACTTTTCTTACAGAAATTTTATTGTTGTTTTTATTCTCAAGCAGATCTCAGAAAGAAGAAGCACTTCATTTTCGGGTAACCAAGTCCAGTGAGGTTAGCCACATAGAGAAGGTACATTCTCCTGAAAAGCAACATATTATTTTATCTTATTACAGATATAATGAAGAATGAATGCATATGAAATTAAATCAATGAATAGGTCAAGTCACATCCCTAAGTATTTTTCAGGAATTGGGGGCTGAGATTGAAGAACTCGAGAAGCAGAAAAATGAGCTCGAAGACAAACTGAAAAAGGTTTTCTATTCTATCTCTTCTTGAATACTTTGAATTACAATGCTAAAAGACATTTGAATTCAGAAACTGCACCTTTTTAAGTTTTGTTGCATCTGCATTGATTATATCAAGTTTATGTGACAAAGATTCTATTGTAGGTGAACATTTTGTTGACATCTGCACGTACACGCCTCCGCAATGCAAAAGAAGAAAAAGAACAGTTCGATGATGCAAGCAATGACATTATTGTTCATTTAAAAACAAAGGTACCAAAGTTTTATTCCATGCGCATCATTTGGAAGTTCATAATATGATCTTCACATTTTATTATTTGTTCATAACATTAGGATGACGAGATGCAACGAGCCATTGCTTCTTATACAAGCGAAGCCAATGTTGTTAATAGATGGATCAATTTTCTTGAGCACACATGGGTATTTCAAACCTCTCTTAAGAAGAAAAACGAAGAGCAGGTCAAGTATGTCATGTAGTTTAATACTAGTATGCAATCAAATAGCATTTGAAATTATACATTATTTGAATTTTTTTACAAATTAATATACAGTATGATAGTTCCTCGATGTGGCTTAAAGTGCATGTTTTTGTTTATTAATTATCTGTTTTTCTTATTACATCTGAAGTGCTGAACTGGAGAGATATGGAGATTATTTTGTGAATTTGGTTGTTAATCTTCTGTCTTCTTATAAGGTAAAATAAATTATCCTAACTTGATATTTCTCTATTGTTTTTAATACATTATCAACGTTTATTGCATTTTTCTTATCTTCACATAACTGGTTACTCTAATGTTAGGAAAAGCTAGGATCATCTGTTACTCAAATAAGAACACTTGTGGAGAATTTAAGCACAAGTCAACGGTATGGCGTTCTGCCTCTCTGAATTGTCTTTTGTGTCAAATCCATGCCTTCAATTGTTGATTTAAATCAGGTTAGAAATACCAGTTGAAGTAGATAACGATGGTTCGAGAGTAGTGAATCCAAGGAAAAAGCTTGAAGATGAATATTTGGAAATAGAATCCAAGGTATTTATTTATCTTTATAATGTTTTATCTCCTTACATGAAGTTATAATCTGCATGGTTCTCATGTAAGTAAGGTCATCATAAAACAAATGAATGTTTCTTTTTCTACTTGTCAGTTTCTAACCACTTTGAATATAGTGGACACCATGAACAAGCAGTTTCACATTCAAAAGGAAAGCATTTTCAGGTACGTTGTGTCTTGGAATTGGATTTAGGCAGGCAGGTACTGTTGCAGATGTTAATATCAATGGTTGGATGAAGATTAGACGACTGATATTTTGAACTGTATTTTAAATTAAATTTGGTGAAATCAAAATACCGATCATCTCATCTCTATATAATAGCTAAAATCTATTGATTGTGTGATGTGTGCTTTTCATGCCTTCAAAGATTCTAGGGTTGTTCTCTGTTGGATGAAGATCAGACGACTCATATTGAGTTGTATTTTGTTAAGTTGGAATACAAGTCGTCAGATCTCTATCCAACAACTAAAATCTCTTGATTAGGTGAATGCATACTTCTCATGACTTCAAAGATTCTAGGGTTGTTTGCCGTTGGATGAAGATTAGACAACTCGTATTCTCGGCTATAATTATAAGTCAATTTGGTGAAGTTAAAATACGACTTGCTTATCTCTATAAAACCTCTTGATTGCATGCTTCCCGTGTCTTCAAATATTTTAGGGTAGTTGTTGGGTGCTCTTTTTCTTGCCCTACCTCTCTATCCTTGTCTTTTTTTCTCATATGTTATAACGTGTTGCATGTTTCCTTATACATATACAATTTCGATACAGAAAAGACAAGGAAAAGGTGACAGAACTATTACAAGCCATTGAGAAAATAAAAGAAGAATTTCACTCAATTGAGAGACCAAAGTTGCAAATTGAGGCAACAATTGAAAAGTTAGAAACACCCTTACAATCAACAACTCCATCACCTACATCCATGTTGCCTAATAAAAACAAGCAAGATAGAATAAAAACATCTCCATCAGTTACTATGAAAACGATATCAATAGAAGAACTCGACAAATCAAGCGACTACGACTCAGCAGAAGAGATAAGTGAATGGGAATTTGATGCACTTGATAAAGATCAACACACCGTGAGTTGACTATTGTTGACCCACTTGGAAAAAGACCAGCAATGCTCATGTTGTAAAAAGAGTGAAAAAAGGTTCTGTGTATTTGGAAGGACTGTGACAATGTGTTAATGTGGAACTCAGATACCAGACAACATATCCTTAACTGTGTTGTCTCTCAAGTTCACTTAACGAATATACATGAAACATCTTTGGGCCACTGAAAATAGTTGTATTTGTATCATTATTACGACATTCAATCATTGATGATGAAATGCAGATGTTTAATCATGTAACTTTCTGGATAAAAATCCTTGTTTGTGTAACAACTTTGTCTGCGAGGAAATTCCTTTTTACCATAAAATAGAAAGTGCTCACATAATTGAATCAAGTAATGAGCTGTTAGTGTACCTATCCCTTCAAAGTTTTGAAGATTGAGGGTCATGTACATGCAACTTCAACCATGAATGATGGGGTAAAATCTCCTGAATGTAGATGTCTAATAGGAAATGCAACATTTTATTACTCCTCCATCCCATATTAATTGATAAATATTCTAAAACAAGTAAATATTTTATCAGACTCGTTTGGTAGATACATTGCAATATGCATGATTGAAGTTCAAACTTGCAATTCCCACTTGTTCATTCTAAGTGATGAAATTCTGGTCATAAATTACCTGACAAAAAAAAATTAAGGTCTATAAATTTTTTGTTGAATACAAAAGTCAGTCAAAATTGAACTCCAATGATACGTGAATTACATCAACAATCATGGATGAAATTTCATTCATTCCAACTTTTGGGTGGTTTTAGTCTTTATTGTTTCTAAGCATTTTTTTTCTAAACACCACTATGATAAACATTTGATTTTCTCTTGAAAAAAAACCATGTGTGTGAGTGTGTCCAAATTTTATTAATTTGGGTTTGTTCCTAAGCAATTATCTCTCAACATAGACAAAGAGGAAATCAAAGATTCATTAGAGAGACATTGAAATTTGAAACACAGACGCATATGATTCAATTGAGGGCTGAACATACCCAATTGAAGGTTTGAAGAAAAAAAAAATTGTATATCTATTTTGTGACAATTTTTAAACAACCTTCTCTCTCTCACATTCTCATTTTATTCTAACTCTCTATCTTTCTTTCTCTCTTTATTGTTTCCGATCAATAAGAAAGTGAAGAAAAAATTGTCTCAAAAGTTGTCATAAAATGATTCTACAAACATCATTAATGGAAAGAAAAAAAAAGTACCACGGTGAAAAACATATGTGTATTTACTTAGAGTGTACAAGCTTTGGATGAGATTAAATAAAGTAGTGGACACGCGTACACAAGTTCTACTTAGATGCATTCTTAGACAATTATAAACAAATTCTCCCTCTCCAACAAGCTGGCCCTAGTTTTTCTCTCTCTAAGTTTTCTCTTCCAGTTTCTTCATTGAGGGGTGGTTTTGGGTCAATTCTTGACCTAAAATCACCCATCTTCAACTTTTTCTCTCTATTTCAATCTAAATAAGTGATTTTCACATAGATCTAGGTTTTTTCTTTGTGATTTCATCATCTAAGTGTGGTGGTTTGTTGTTCATCGCCTTGTGCGGCGTTGTTTGTTTTCCTGTCTTCTTGCAGTGTTCATTTGATTCATTTTGAAAGATCGATTATTCAATCAAAGATTTGGGCGTCAACGTTGCAGATCCGGAGGCCATGGATATTCCGATCACTTTAATTTTATCATATATTTTTGTAGGCATTATGTCATTGTATGCTATTAACTTGGATGACGTGAGTTTGTTGCAGATTCATCCTTTACGTTTTTAGCGGTGTTGAATGATATAATCTCTCGATTTAAATGAATGAATATCATTTTGTTTTTGTAAAAAAAAAAAAAGCTTTGGATGAGATTAGGTATCAAATTTGAGTTTGACTGATATAACGAATTCCAACTCTGTGTGTTTGTTTCAAGTTTATCAAATTTATTCCTAGGAATAACATTCCTTGGAATATAAAGATGGGAATTTTATTCCAAGGTATTTAGGAAAAATATGTTTGGTTAACTTTATAATATTCCTAGGAACCATAAAAATAGGGATTATAATAGGTAACTATTTATGAATTTATTCTCATCTCCATGAGAACTTTATTCCCATCCTTTTCCTTGGGAAAATTTTTCTATTCCCAGGAACATTTTATACCCGGGAATAAAATTTAGTAAACTTGTAACAAACATAGGCATATATATTCCTATCATTTTATTCCCGGGAATCAACAAATATAACTTGAAACAAACACATATATACTTTCAATTATAACCTGTATTTAAACTTTTATAATTACAATTTTATCATTTTATATATTATTTAAATCTTTAGTTGAAAAATTAGTTTTCTTTTTCTTCAGAAACAAAAAAATTACAAATATTTACTATATAAAAAATATTATGAGCCTATTTTCTTTACATATAGTATAGACAAAATAAATTTATAATGTATAAATTACGAACGATGATTTTTATGAAAATTTGATGAAAATTAATTTGATTTTGATAAAATTATAGGTATAGATAATAGATATTTGTACTTTCATGTTGTAAAAAAATTTACTTCTTTTTCAATGATACCAACAATATAACAAATATAATATAAATTCTTTTTTGTTTAAATGACACCAACAAAATAACATTCTTATGGTCAAATTTGTTTAAAGATATAATTGGAATGAGAAAAAGCCAGCCTAACACAATCTACTTTATTTATACTAGCGAAAAAACGGACATTCACGTGCCCGTCGTTCTGCTCTTTTTATTGCGCTAATGTTTGAAAATTATGAAGGGTGTTTTTCTTTTGAAGTTTTGATTTTGATTAAAAATATAAATATAAATGCTTTTTGCTTTCAAATTATAACAAATCAAACTAACTATGAATATCTATTTCAATGACACAAACAATTTTAAAAAAATATAATCTAAATTCTGATTTTTTTAATGACACCAACAACAACTTTTATTATAGAAAAAAATTGTTTAATGATGTAATTGGGATAATGAGAAAGTAAGTATAGTTATACACATCTAGTTTGTTACAAGGAAAAAATATTGGACATATTTATACTCATATCGTGTTTGTTACACTTTTATTTTAATATTTCAATTTACTCTTATCCATTCGTTATATATGTTATTTGTATTAAAAGTTTGTAATTTTGGAAAGAGAAAAAATCAGTCCAAAAGAGCATAAACATGTTATTTTCTTTATGGGTCATGCTAACCGGTGCCCCGGGTCATTGGTTAAGGATACCAAAAAAAGGAAGTTATTATAAAAAAATGAAACTTTTTTTTAACTTTTTATGAATTAATTACATAATTTTCAATGCAATAACTCCTTTATAATTTCCTTAACCAATACCCGGGCACTGATTAACATTTAATAGATATAGTAATAGTCTATAAGATATAGATTAATTTTTTAATATTTGGATTTTTTTAAATACAATATTTGGACTAATTGGAAACAAATAATTGGCTTTTTTTTGGTTGTTGTCGAAGGAATTGACTTTTAATTTAATAATTGGAAACAAAGAACAAACTCGTATGATTTTTGACAATCAAAATCTCATATTATTTCACTTTTCAAAAGAGTTTTAATATAAGATGGAATCAAATCAAACTGTTGGTGACGAGCATGTAATCTTGACACCCTTGCTAAAGTATGAGCGACAAAATTAGCTTTTCTCTTAGCAAAATTTATCTTAAAGTTTGGATGTTGTTGTAAAAGAGTTTGACAATCGAATATAAGAGTTTGGATGTTGTTGAAAAAGAGATTCACGTGCAAGCTGGATAGCTATATTGATTGGCTTTAAATCATCATCCCACACTTTGTCATTATGACGGCGCCATAAACACCATAACATCATAGCGATGTATTTTTTTTTAAGCCAAAAAAAAAAAATTAAAAAAAACAAAAAAGTA
>Ga0228710_1006396_pt1 | contig 17854 bp, 9 predicted proteins | sample MedpolnodulmetaG_FD_177995 | JGI IMG/M metagenome (GOLD analysis project Ga0228710, IMG submission 177995) | Root nodule microbial communities from Medicago polymorpha collected in Santa Monica, California, United States - pink nodules | ecosystem: Host-associated > Plants > Roots > Nodule...
GCGTAAAAAAAAAAAAAAACATACCTCTCCTCTAGTAGTGCAGGGTCCAATGCAAAGCTTGCATCCATACTCCGTCTCAAGAGACTACACACACAAAAAAACATCATCATCACTATTAACATCAATATCAGTAAATCTTTGGTATCCCGGCGGATTTATCAGAATCATCGTGATTTTGCAGAAGCTACACTTAGGCTCTGTTTGGAAAGACACAATTTTGAGCTTAAAGCTTATAAGCTTGTATGCCTAAAATAGACCTGTTTGGTAACCGTTATTTTCACATGAGCTTATAGCTTTCTTTGATAAGCTAACTCACGTAGCTTATAGCTTATCAATTTTTGTCAAAATTTTACACTGTCATCACAGTTGAAAAAAATTAAATATTAATTCAACATCATCTTTTTAATGTCATTTCATATTTTATAAGCTAGTTCAACCGCTGATTTTACCAAACACTGCAAATACAATCAACTAGTTTTTCCTTTATCATCTATCTGATATAAGATGGCTTATCAAAGTCTTTTTTAATCAATTTTGGTTTTTTTTTTTTTTACCAAACAGAGTCTTTTTAGCTTTGAAAAATCATATTCCTGACAAGCAAACCCACCATCACAAGTAAACCATCAAACTAGTCCCTAACTTCGTAGGTTGCACTCAAATAGGTGTCCCTAACTTTCTGAATATTTCAATAAGGACTAAATTGACAGTATAGTGGATAAATATACGAACCAAATTGACCGTAAGTTGTTAAAATATGGGGACTGAATTAATAATAAGTGGTTTAATAACAGGGACCAATTTGAGAGTTTAATAAAGTCATAGTCAGAACCTGTTTCAGAGCAACCTACAAAGTTGAGGACTAATTTGATGGTTTGCTCCCACCATGACACCAAACATGCACTCATATATATCATTAATCCAAATTGAATTGAAATTAAAACAATAAAAAAAACAATCATAATCATCAACAACATTATCAATATCAATAATCCAAATTAAATTGAAATTAAATGGCGAATATTGAATCAACCTGTCCAAGAATATGAGCACTGGAATGCCAAAAAGTATCTCTCCCTTCATCATCATCAAACTTAAACAACTGCAGCGATGAATCCTCTTCAAGAGGCCGATTCATATCCCAAAGAACACCATTAACCTTAGCAATAAGAGCATTATTCGCCAAATTCTTCGAAATCTCACGCGCAATATCAAACGGAGTCGTCTGCCATTTCTTCCCTTCCTTCACGTTTCCGTCGGGAAGAGTAACCTTAACCGGATCGGGAGAGAGTGAAAGACGGCGAGTCTGTTGTTCAGCTTGAAGCGCCTCGAAGATTTGGATGCGTTTTGGGATTGTCGCGGCTAGATAGGATTCGTCTTTGGGGTGAGGGACCGCCATGGCGGCGGCGGAGAAGGAGGAGGTGGTGGAGGATGAGAAACGGAAACGGAAACGGTTACCGACGTGGAGAAAGAGTGAGGTTGTTGGAGTGTTACGGCGCAAACGGATTATAGAGCATAGCATAGAAGAGTGAGTGTAATTGTGTTCGGGTTTGGTCCGTTTGGGTTTTGGGTTTTTTGGTTCATTTAAAGGTTTACGAGATTTTCATAACATGGAAAATGATAACAAAATATTAAAAATTAGATTATTAATTTAAACAAATTTTATATACGGTCAACTAATTGAAAACTTTAGTAGAAATATTTATTGTATAAAATATTAAAATTATGGAAGGATAAAATTATGTTTATTTCTTAAAATTGGTTTTTTTTATATTGTCATTGAATAAATGTCGGTAATTTATCTAACACGCAATAAAAATTGGTCATATGAAAAAGTTTATAAGTGAAATAAAAAATTTAGCCTATGAACACCACTTACAAATTTACTTCTGTGGCTAATTTTTATTGGGTACTTAGATCATACTTCCTTCGTCATAAAATATAAGCAAAAGCGGGTTAACATAAAATATATTTGATGCAAATTTTGAATCAAATACATTAATTTTTATTGACTAATTTTTTATTATATTTTGGTATAGGAGGAATATTATAAGAGACATCTACAACAAAGGTAAATTAAAGAAAACGGAGATGAAGGTAATAAATAATTGTTAATTCTTTTCTTTTTGCGGTGTAGGATTGACTTAATTAAAAATATTTCAATGATTAATCTTTACATTTATTAAACCACCTCACTTAAGGTTCAATTAACTCAAGAACAATGTAATAGCGAAAAGAAAAAAAAAAGGAAGTAATAGCGAAAAAAAACAAAAGGGAATTAACAGTGATTGAACAATGTAAATAGGAATACATTTCTTTTTACTACCTTGCTTAAAGTTTCAAAGGCAAAACATGGATAAGGAAGTTATTACTATTAGTGATTATTTTTTTTTTAAGAAGCATTAGTGATGTTATTATCTACTGGTTGTATATATAAAATGGCTGTCAAGAGTATATTTCATCATGAAAGTTTCGTTAAACTAACAGTGATTAAATTGAACAATTCTTACGTCACTTTGTCTTTATTATTTAAAGAAAAAATGAAGCTGGCGAGGCCAGACAAAAAAGTTTGGGATGACCGCCATTAAAATAAACTCAAATGAGTGTTGATGTAATATTGTTCCTACCTCAAACATTGATGTCGGACAAGGGATAATTTTCTAATTGCATTTGAAAAGGACCTCATTTTAGATACGCTTTTCGTATTGCGTCTCTTTATTTGATGGATATTGCCAAATTAGAATACATTTTCCAGGGTCACATTCTAAAGAATTCTTAAAGTCATTCGGGTTTATTCTATTAATCTTTGAAGGGTGGTGCTCGTTTTCTCCAATTATTGGATTCAGGTTCTGATGAAGAAATTATAATTTTTTCATCTCTTTCGATATCATCAGCCTTCCGCTTAAAAATGGAATCAATTCTTCAACTCTTCGTCTTAACTTTTCTAAAAAACAAAAACAAATTTATCAAAATATAGATTTGATATAACTCATAATTACAGTATGTTGTATCTATTAACAACCAATTTAAGATACTTCTAACTATGTTAATGAAGTGCTAAGAATTTCATAATTATAGTGCTAAGACTCTTAATGAAGTACTTTTAACCAATTTATATGGTTTAATAAAACAGTTTCAAATAAATCACTATAGTTTCAAGTTCTCAAATTTGAATTTATTCTTCCTGGCTACACTATGAACAACAAAGGTGGCATTAGTGAGTAAACATGCTACACTATGAACAACAAAAACCTTTACCACTAGTTTACCCAAAAATGATGGTTAAACTCCACACTGCATCATAAATAAATACTCTAATGTTATTCACATTATAAACCTTTTAAGGGCAAAGAGAAACATTTTGACAAATTGTTTAAAATAAGCGAGTCATATACATATACCGATATACATGGGATTTGATATATGGATAACAGTAGAAATGTAAAACAAAATGATTTGCCAAGGGCCAAACAAACACAGCCCATGCTCATGTTAAGGCAAAATTTGGGTTGCCTGCAAAATGTATTAAAAGTATTTATCCAACTTGTCTAAAATAACAAATCACAAAAATATGTCTATAAGATTATCACAACATATAAATCATGTAAGAACTCATAACTCGTTTTTCTCCATAAGAAATCAAATAAATAAACTATAAACAATCACAAATAAAACATACACAACCGTTTCTATCATCAAACTATAAACAAAACTCATAAAAATGACATAAGTTATATTTATATAAAGTAGCAAATGGAAGTGCGGTCATCCTTTTTCGCATTGCAATGACAATAAAGAAAAGTGTTGTTGAAAAAGATTTCACCTTTTGGACAAAAAAAGATTTCATTTACGAAAAGTGTAGTAGAAAATTGCTACCTTCTAGACATTGATATGGAGATAAAATTACTTGTAAATCACAAATTAAAAAAATGAACATGTAACTTCATAAGTTTAAAATGTAAAAAGTTGAAAGAAAGGATGATGAATAATTTGGAAATGAAATAACATTTAATCTTACACGGAAGATAACTGAATATAGAGTAAACGAATGTATATGAAGTGGAAAAGGAGAAGAGTCTAGAAAAGTAAATGGGTTGGAATTGAAATGGGATAATTAATGTGAATGAAAGAGAATTGGAGGAGTTTTTTAGGCCGTTGACAATTAATTTAAGTTGCTTAAAATCGTGAAATAAATTAATTACTTAAAATTAATTAATTTATCAATATTAATTGCAGAAGTTTGGGCGGACTTAAGGAAGTTTAGGAGGGAAAATTTTTGTGGACAAATTATTTTCCCTTAATATATTAAGGATAAGGATTAAGAATGTATTTTTTTTTCTTAATTTCATATTTGACCCTTTTATTTTCATCCATTTGTGGAATGGGTCTTCCTATTTTAAATTTGATAGTTTCAATCCTTCTATTGGATTTGATTTAAAATATGTGATAAGATCTGTTTTAAATAATTTGGTTTAGAATATCATATAATAGGTTATTTATAACATATCAGATATTAATATTTAGTTAAAAAGTATGATGGAGGGACCAAAACTGTCATATATTAGAATAAGATGATAAAATATGTAAAATGGTGAAAATATAATATCAAAATTACAACTATGCCTTTTTGAAGTGGCAAACACTACTTGATACTCAAACACAACTATGAGGATTTTGGTTCAACCTTGTGAAGAGTTTAAAGAGCATCGTAAATGATCGACATCATTTTGTACGGTCCAAAGAGCGTCGTAAATGACCAACACCATTTTGTAGGGTCCAAAGAGCGTCGTAAATGACCAACACCATTAGGAGAGTAGAACGTCACATCTCCACTCAAAACCTTAAACAATTAGGTACACGAGTCACATCTCTTATAGTTTCTTCCTTTAGTTCATTTCTAACCAACGTAAGACTAGTGGACCACTCAAAGTTGAATTTACTACCCATGAATCTACTCTCACTTTCATATTAGGCAAAATCTACTTTGATACCAATTGTTAGGTCGAAGGGGAACTTAAAACATTGAATAGATATCCACACTAGGTTAAATGCAACCACACAAAGTGATTTGAATACAACATGTTATGTTAAACATAAATCTTTTGAAGATACTAGGTGTATCTATCTCATCAATTATGTGTTGTTCAAGATGCTCATTTTCAAGCATTGTGAGACCTCTTACTCACACCTAAGACTATAGTAAAATTAATAAGTACCTGGTCTTTGTAAAATGTGGTAGCCTAAAATATGATATTTTTTATTTCAAAAAGGACACTAGCAAAGTTTATAATGTGAAGAGATAATTTGAACATGTTTTTTGGAATAGAAAAATGCATTTTCAATAAAGTGGAACTGATTTTGATCATATTAAAGAAATAAATTAGAGTTTTCAAGTAGTGTTTGCCATATTGTTCACCTTCTTACTTGAAATCTTTTATATAAATTTCATCAATTAGAGCTATCCTATTTAGTTGTGATGAACATTAAATGTAGATACCGCTTCTAAACGGAATTTGAACTTTAATTCTCCACATTGTAGGAATCTAACCCTTTCCGCTAGACTCAACTATGTTTGTTTAGAAAACATGGTTGCAGAAGAATAAAGTCAATTGTCATAGAGTCAGTAAACCACATTTTCTTGCAATGCAAAAGAATATTTTCGAGGTTTCTAATCAAATCAAAAGCTTTAGTTGTTTTAGACTGGTGAATACCTCACTTACTTGCATTCAAAATATGATACCTTATTTTGTAATGGGTTTTGAGTACTTTTTATACTCACATTTGAATTTTGCTTATCAAAAATATTTACTAGAATATTAAACCCCCAAATACGTGGATCCGGGAAATGGAAGTATTTACCCCTTACAAGATGTAGATGCATATTAAACCACATTTTGATCAACTGTAATAATTATTCAAAGAAATTTAATTCCAAATCTACAAACTTATACAAGAAACCTTCAAAGATGTTAGCATGTTCCTTGGCTAATGCCAAAAGTCAAAACACAGGATTATATATACCACTTCTCATTCTAGAAGCACCTTGGGAAGATGTTAGCATCAAATTTGTCCTTGGATTACAATAAACTAATCATCAAAATAATTTTTTAATGGTAGTTGGGGGTAGATTTTGAAAAATGGATCACTTCCTCCCATGGCATATATAGAAATAGTTTATTGAAATATGTGCATTACATTAAATTTTAAAATATATTTCTTCTTTTAGGTTTTTTAACATGTGCCCTAAGGGCACAAGTTAGTACTATCAAAAGACTAATTATGTTGTTTAAGTTGCTGACTTGTATTCCAAGCAAATAGTTCTTCTTCATGGGATTCCAAAAACTCTCACTTTTATTGAGATGTTAAATTCGCAAGTCATTTTCGGACAACTTTGTGGAAGAGAATGAGTACCAAACTTTAATTTTATAGTGTTAGTCACCCCCCAAACAATAGGATTTTTTTCTTGAACAAGATGAGTTTGCCTACAAAAATTCATGCAACAAAAGCCTTCAATTTCGAGGAGAAAAAAAAAAGACATGCAGAGTCATGCATTGGACCTCATCAGAGCGGTTGTTCAGTGTCCAATTGTATCACCATTTGACATCAGCACCGACAGGAACTTTTGGTTGGTGTTCTTCCGTCAAATCTTTCATTTTCTCTTGCATAATTCTGTCAACAGTCCACCATGGAACTTCTACTCCTTCAGGTGTAACCCCGACCTACAATATATTACAGTCATTTAAGCATATTCCTTTTTTCAAAATGTAAACATGGAATCAAACACCCCAACATATAATATCCGTCTTATTAAGTGAGTTTCCATGTTCCAACACATAAAAAACTGATTTCTCTTTCTTTTTTAAAAAATAAATCTAATGCATATATAACCTTGTTTTTTTAATGGGTTTTGAGTACTTTTTATACTCACATTATTGAAATTTTCTTATAAAAAATATTTATTAGAAACCTTCACTAATAAAACAATAAATAAGGATTTTTTTTTTGGTTCCAAAGATAAATGACAAAAAAAAAACAGAAAAAGCTAACTACTCTCGGAGGAATAAAGTGTCATTGAGCGACTCATGAGAAAAAGCTTCTAGCTTTGCCATAAAATCTGCACATTGGTTCCTCTCTCTAAAGGGGCGACTCATAGTATATAAACAAAGAATATATTACACAAGAAACTTCACAAATTCTTTTCTATGGAATGAATACACTATATAGAGTTAATTTTGAATGAGAGATGCATATAAAAGCATATTCCAAGTATCAGGAACACCAGGCAGACACCAATGGCTGCAATCATTGGTATGACCACCATGTCCTGTATATACAGATGGGTGAGCATCTTTCCTCAATTTTGATAAGGTGGTAATATTGAGCAAATGCACAGGCTTTGACATAGCTCTGATCACTTTCTCCAAAGCCAACTCAGCTGGGTATGGACCTCCCAAATTCTTGGATTCAGGAAATGGAAGTTTTTGCCCCTTACAAGATTGAGATGCATATTGACCCCATTTTGATCCACTACAATAATTATTCAAAGAAAGTTAATTCCAAATCTACAAACTTATACATTAACTTATACAATAAACCTTCAAAGATGTTATAATATGTCCATTGGCTAAGGCAAATATATATATATATATATATATATATATATATATATATATATATATATATATATATACACCACTTCTCATTCTAGAAGCACCTTGGGAAGATGTTAGCATAAAATTTGTCCTTGGATTACCATAAACTAATCATCAAAAGAATTTTGTAATGGTAGTTGTGGGTAGACTTAGAAAAATGGATCACTTTCTCGCATGCCAAAAGACTAAATATGTTGTTTAAGTTGCTGACTTATATCCAAAGCAAATAGTGTTGGATTAATTATTTAATTAATCAATTATGGATTGACAATAGTCAATTATTATAAGTTAATATTATATTATAAATTATAGTCTATTGTGTTAAGCACTAATTAGTTGATGAATTTGTGTGATTGAGCTATTCTTTCTAAATGGACCGTGATGGGTTGGACCATTTAGCTAAGCCCAATGAGAGGTCCATGCCCTCAGCCGTTTAGCTATTTAAACGTCATCCCATTAGACCGTTAAGCACTCTGAAGCATTCTGAAAACCTAACGCTAAACAGAATGAGGGTAGTCATTCCTCTAGTAACTTGTTGGCTGTCGTTCATCAACCTATTTCAAAGGTACACAATCTCTCCTTCTTTCTGTGATAATATATGCTATAACTTGTATCTAATAATCCATGGCTAAACTCTCAAACATTTATCAAATAGTTTATCTTCATGAGATTCCAAAAACTATCACTTTTATAGAGATGTTAAATTCTTAACTAATTTTTGGACAACTTTGTGGAAGAGAATGAGTACTAAGCTTCAATTTTAGTGTTAGTTACCCCCAAACAAATGGACAAATTAACCAAAGTTGGTAACAAGGTTTTGAAAAACCTACTTTTAAGCTTTGCAAGTAAAAACCTAAAACAATAGGATGATCTTTTCCTTGAACAAGATGAGTTTGCTTACAAAAATCCATCTAACAAGGCTACTTAAAATGTAACTTTGAGGTGGTTTACGAACTCGGCCACACAGTCCACTAGACATAAAAAGATATCTAGGAGAAAATATATACTTACTTTTTATGGTCAGGTGAGATTCCTTGGAAGAATATCTTTGTTTTGCTAGGATCAACATTGTCATCAACCCACTTGGCCCATGTTTTTAAAGCTTTCTTGTACATAACCAAACGATTCATGTCTTTGTATATATGTTTTCCTTCCTGAATGAAATCCCATCTACAAAGTATAAGAAAAGAGGAATAAGCATCAAGCAAGATGCATGTAATGTTGAGATTGCATGTGAGAAGTGGAAATTCATGTACATTTGTTTTTTTCCTGTGTGAAGCCACCAATGCCAAGAGTTAAATATCAGTATGTCATTTCCTTTCCATAGTCTTCCTCCTTTAATTGAATCTAATTTTAGGACTTGACCAATATGTTCACTTACAATGTCCACCAAAAATGCATTACGAGAAAACATCAACTTTACATCGTAGCTCTGCAAATTATAATAGGAATCAGTTGTCATGAGGGGAAACATACTTGGTTAGTTACAACCTCAAATAGAATTGCACATCATTTAATTATTATAGGAATACACATTATTTAATTTTTACTTCTTTATACCTTTTTTACTTTTTTGAATGTGTATCTAAATGTTGCGTGCAAATTTTGTGATCATACAAGACTTTCTTACAAAGCAATCAATTCACGTTTAAATGCCAACTAAACTATTGCAAAACTAATAGACTTATACCAAAAACTCATGTGCTAAATTGATAGACAAATGAATGGTACGTTGCCGGAAGCTAGTTCTTGGAACGCCATAACTTTGCTGCTTCGACGGTGGTCAGCTGTTACGCCTTAGAATAGAGGAAGGATGGTTTGCGTTTTGGCAAACCATTGCGGAGTATTAATTTTCTTATAAGTTTCACTCAATTGAACCGATTATTGGTATTTGTTGATCAATTTGGCACATGAATTTTGTAATGAGTATTAGTTTGGCAATAGTTTGGTTGGCATTTAATAGTTTGGCACATGGTTTTTTGTATGAGTATATTTGTCGATGAAAAAACTGGATAATTAATTTGAGAAAGAAACCAATTCTCATAAACATATATATTTGTTTAAATGATAGCAAGATGATATTGATGCTCTCTATTTTTTTATTTATCTTGGTACATTGATGCTTTATTCTCTAAAATGTGCCATAATTTAAATGTACTATAGTTCTTGAAAAAATTGAATGGAGATAAAAAAAAGATAAACATGTATGTATCATTAAGTTCTTAAGTATGTGTTAGTTATGCCCCTAAACTCTTGAAACCAAAAAGATAAATAAATAATTATGTTACTAAGTTTTTGAGACTTATACAATTAGGAATAAATTACATTGTTAATTAAAATCGTCCTAATAATGATTTTCATAATATATATATGCTGAATAATTGTAAAAGAGATCGAAGTGGAAGAAATTTTTTCAGAAGTTAGGTGAAAAAGATCTCACCGGGAAGGTAAAGGTAGATAGACCTTTGTTCGTGACTGAGATGTACTTGATATGTGGCATAGATGTGTGAATCATGCAAGAGAGTGATTGCCATTGATTCAAACTCAAGGAGTCTCCAACAAACAAGACACTCTTTCCTCTAAGTCTTGTTAAGAAATCTTCACCGTTGAATCTACAAACAAACCAAGTTCATTACAATTTTTCATAGTTGAGTATCCTCTAAGTTCAAATATTTTTTGTTTTACACAATAAGTTCAAATAATATCTTTCAAAAAAAGTTCAAATATTAAACAACTCTTCTTATCCAAATAAACTCTTCTTAACACCTAATTTGTGCAAGAGAAATATTAACGAGTCCGGACACTCTTTAAGCACGCAAAGTGGTAAGATTTTATGAAAATTTGTCCATTTATTGTATTAAAAATTGAAGTGATTATTTTTTTAAAGAATAATTTCTTCATTATGAATGCTTTAAGAGTGTCCCGAGACACTCGATAACAAGACCCTTTGTGCAAAAATGAATGTTCTCTTCGTCATAATTAAAGGGTAGAGTTACACGATATTGGATCATGCTAGGAGTTTAGAGGATTATCTCATTGAATCAAGAGCAATCACACAAGCAAGTTTGACACCACATTTAACTTAAAATCTTAAGACATAATATTTTATCGGTTCATTTATTTATATGTTGTTCAACATTCACTTTTTTCGTCTAATGTGGGTCTTCTAACTACCATATGCTACACAACAATCTCACATTCAAGTGTAAATCTATCTATTTCACATGAGTGTACTCTCCTTCAAGCAGAAGTATTTTTATCGCATCAACAAAACATTTTGCTTAACCACTATCGACTTTGATACCACTATTGAATCACGAGGAGGGTCAGTTAATCATCTCATTGGACCAAAATCAACCCCCCACAACTAAGTTGTATAACACATCTTAAACTAAATTCCTAAGACATTAGGTTTGTGTGTCTCTCTATACACCTATAATACTATCTCATTTTAGAAAAGTCATATCCATTATTTTTCATTTTTAACTAATGCTAGCAAACATGCAAACCCTAATTTCATAACCCTAAACCTAAAAAAATGGCTCCAAAAATTTGAAATTTGAATCTCAAATTTCCATCATGAGCTAATGCATTGGAAAACTATGTCAATTACTATGCACACTCAACGAGCCTCTTTTTCTTCCAAACCATCACTATTTTTTCATTTCAAAGGGAAAAAAAATCTCGGCTTCTCTTTCTTTTTCCCACAAATCCTCCTCATTTAAGAAAACAAAAATCAATCTATATCTTCTCTCTGTTCATCTTCTCTCTCATTTTCTCACCATTCTTCAGTTGTAACCCTCCACCACAAGTTTTTTAGGGGTAAGGAAAAATCATAGGAAGGAGATATTGAAGGTTTTGTTGTACTGGTTGTGCGAAGTCGACGAGAGCTACGCCGGCGTTTTTGAGTGTGACACGCGCTTACGATTACAAATCGAGGGTTTTGAAATTAACTTATCATTTTTGGACTTCTGCTTCAATTTCGATTTGTCTTCTAATCAGATAATTACATTTTTTTTCCTGATTTTGTAAATATTGCACAAATCATTCTCCAAATTTGTTCATTTAATTTATATTTTATTGTAATCTCACAAAGCAAATGGAATAATCATATGTACCTTCTTTAGAATAGAAGCTTTATGCTATTTTGGGCAACAATCAATCAACCTGAACCTCTTAATTTGTGCACACATAACTTTTATTTTATTTTTGTTTCCTTTTGTGTTGTTTGTTCATGTTTGAGCTAAAGTTTCTTTTCTTCTTTCATTTGCCAGTAAATAGTTTTCTTTGAATGAGTTTAGTTTCGAGTAACTCTAAGGGATGCATTAAGTGGTATTTGGATTTCTTCTATTGTGCATTATCTATTTGCACTCTTTTTGCAGCTAAACAGTAAAATGTGGAAAATACCATCTTTCTTTTGGTGTCCTTCTTGATGCATTTTCCAGCAACTGCAGTTTTAGTGATATCGAACATTGTGCCGCGATGTTTTGAAAGGCAGATCTACACAAAGAACAAAAAAATATACAAAACAAAAGAAGATAGATGAAGTAGAGGGAGAATGAGAAAATAGAGGATCTTAAGGGAAATGAAAACAACACATAGGGAGAGGAGACCAAAATGAAAGTGACTATATTGTTTTGTCACCAACACAAGTGTATTAAAAAAAAATTGAGGTGTGAGAGATACGATAATGATGTAAGGGGTTTGATTGAGGTTCTATGAATTTATAGAAATGCTTAAGTGCAAGATTCAATCTCCATACTAATTGAACAAATAATTATATCATTTTATATGCTTTGTAACGCCAATTTGCTTAACCATGAGTCATGTTTGTAGTTAGTGTTGGTGTATGGTGTTTACTTTTGCAAAGGACCTGAGTTGTTTGGTTCCCAATCAATTTGGTTCTAATTAAGTGTATTTTTTAAAATTGGTTGTAACAGGATGCTCTTATTCTTATCAATTATTCACCTAAAAGACTACAATGAAATTTACTTATGGTGTCAACTTGGACTGTGTCAACTTGGTCCCTTCCGTTAACACTAAATCAGCATTTTAATCAAATTTTCACTTATGGTGGCAATTGCAAGGATGATTATGACATTACACATCATTTTAAAATATAATAATATGGAGGACTCTTTTGCAAACGGAATTCATGTGTTACTTTTCCAATTGATCTTTTACAATGTTGCTCACTTGATCTTTTCCAACCGGTTTTCTCTCATGGTCAGTTATATGTTGCAATCTCAAGAGTTACGTTGAGAGATGGTATAAAAATTTTGTTGATTGATGAAAATGATGATGGCATCAATACGACGTCAAATATAACGTACAAAGAGGTTTTCTAAACGTGTAAAAATCCAATGTAAAGTGACCATATAATATTTGACACTCATATGTACTTATTATTCAATATTTTTATGTTAAAGATTATTGCTTCTAGTAAAGAGAAATCCAAATAAGGTTACATAAATAAATAAGGGAAATGGCTCACACATGACACACTTATATCTCAACACAGGCAGGATTCCCGCCCGATTCGACGCCTAACGCTACATTTATGAGCTTCTCTCATTTTATTCGTATTTCCATGTTGTTAAAACGTATATTATGAATTTTCTAAGTGGTTTAAAAAACAAGTAGTACAATATAAGTTTTCTTCAAAGATGTAATTTTCTATTGGGAGGAGAAGTAAACGTGGAATCTAATTAATTGTCACGCGTAAAGTCTTGTAGTATGATAATCATAATATATAATATATCCATCCCTCTTAAAAAAACATAGAATAATCCAAAATTGTTGTTGATCTTTTGGCTCGTTAATCAATCTTAGTGTTTATTAGTTAGTAGAGATCCAATCTAACAGTGTTCTTGTTTTTCTGCTTTAATTCTGCCCAAGAGGAGCACAACACTCTTTCTTTCCCGTATAAAAGGAGCACAAAACTTGCCCATAAATGCTCATAAATTCATTGGTTGCTAATTATTATTATTATTACTTCTATTCTTATTATTAATTATTTTTTCCTATGTAACGAAGTGACAAATACCATATGAAACTCACACATTCAATTGAAAGGTCTCAGATTTGAACTCAATTGAATGTGTTCAACCAATGTAACAATATCGACATTGTCAGTTGAAATAACTTTTATGAATGGTTGTTAATTATAATTTTTTTGTTCATTTTTAGTTATTTTTTTTAGATAGACGTAATGACAATAGTCAATAGAAACTCACACACACAAGTGAAGGAGATAGGGTTCGAATCCTGGTTACGACATCTGATCTAACAATTTCGACATTTTTGTCAGACAAACTAGAACTTGTGGAAGTTTTAAGATCATTTAATCACACTAGTTTTTTTTCTTTCCGAAAACTAATAAATTATATTATTTTGATTATCTTTGCTTATATAAAAAAACTACTTTTGATTAAAATTTGATGGCAATTTTTCATAATATCAAAAAAGAGTAATGCCACAGTAACATTGACTTAAAACTTTGAGGGTAATAGATAGCAAAAAAAAAAAACAAGCATGGGGGATCACAAGAAAATTTAAGCATGCATCACTATCTAATTGGGTGACAAAAATACATAGTAAATGACATGTCTAATTAAGAAGTGATGTGTACCTTGGTAAGTTGCAGCCATTGGGCTGCCATCTATACTTGAGATAGAGCTTATCAGGACGACCAGCACACTTGAATCCATTCTCCAAAAATGGACATTCTGAGCTTTCATAAAGAGGGTATGAATCATCAAATACCCACTTACCATAAAATAAATCACAACCTCTATTTGCAATTGAATTCTCGTGAAAACTATCACTCCCATGTATTTGAATGAAAAGAGACAATAGCAATGCACCAAATATGGTAAAAGTCCCCATAAGATTGAAAAATGAAAACATTCAAAGGTGGCAGAAATGGTTGATATATATTGAGCAACAATATAAAAAATGATATATATGGTTTTGATTCAAGGGGAGAATGCAAGTTAGGATCACGAAAGAGAGAAGTAAAAGGATGAAATGTGGGAGATTGCACTTGAAATGAAATGGGATAATATAATATAAAACATAAGAGTCACAAATAAGCGTCCTACATATGGACTATGGATGGAGGTTATACATATGGTCCTAGGAGTGCTATATTGAATGGTTAGAAAATGAGTAGGGGAAGGAAAAAATATGTCAAATTAACTTTTAACTTTTTGTAATGTTTTGATGATGAATGTAGCAACTGTTTAATGAAGACGTAACTATGTTGATGAGTTATTATTTTTTATTGTTATTAGATCGTTTACCTGTGTGAAGCCCGGATATAATGTACTATATATTTAAATAAATTAATAATTTATTATTTGGTCAAATAGTCTAGTGGCTAGAGTTCACACAATTAAATCGGTGAGAAGTGGAGTGTCTGAGGGGGTTCGAACTCCAACCCCTACATATAATATGCAATATCTCTACCAACTGAGTTAAGTTCACGGGCATAATAAATTAATAAATTAGTAGACATAAATTAACCAAGTAAGTAAGCCTTTCGGCACAAAATTTTTATGAACCATATGAAAGGATAAAACTTTAAAAAAAAAAGAAAAAGACAAAACTAACGATTTATAATGGAATAGAAGTGAAACAAATGATTTATAATGGAATAAGAATTCTTCCAAATACACATGTCATAAGTATCTAAAAACTTCACTATAAATTATATTTGAATTTACATTAAAATCTTCACCACCGACATCAATTAGCAATATTTTCAATCCATACAATTGTCCCTGCGAGAAAACTAATGTTGGAAGATATATTTTCACATGCCCGGGTATCATGTGTTGGTTGCTAGATATGGTGAGGTGGACGGGAGATTGGAGGATGGAGGTCGGAGTTGTTCTAATTGGTGGAAGGAGGTTGTGAAGATTAGGGATGGATTGGGATAGGTAGTGGTGGTGACGGTTGGTTTGAGGGGTGTGTGGTGAGTTGTGTGGGTGATGGGGAGGATACACTATTTTGGCACGATAGGTGGTGTGGTGATGCTCCCTTACGGGTTCGCTTTAGCAGGTTATTTGATTTAACATTAAATAAATCAATAACTGTTAAGGATATGTTTTTACTCGGTTGGGGGGAAGGGGGTGATGCTTGGAGGTGGCGTAGGAGGTTGTGGGAGTGGGAGGAAGAGTTATTAGAGGAGTGTAGGTTATTACTTGTTGATGTTTCTTTGCAGCCTTTTACCTATGATGTGTGGCAATGGTTACGGAGGTTATTCGATTTGCGGTGTGATGCCATGCTCACGACTCATGATACTCCGCAGGATAGACAGGATGTTGACTTGATTTGGCACAAGCAGGTTCCGGTTAAGGTGTCTATTTTTGCTTGGCGGCTGCTTCGTGATCGCCTTCCTACTAAATCTAATTTGGTGACTCGTAGTGTGATTGATTCAGAGGCGTCTCTGTGTGTCTGGTTGCGGTCTTTTGGAGGATGCCCGACATTTGTTTCTAGCGTGTAGTTGGTTTGGGTCGATATAACCTCTTTTGCGATCGTGGATTGGTTTTGATGGTGTAGACCATTATGTTATTTCAGATCACTTTACTCAATTTACTTATTGCACAGGTGGTTTGAAATCATGGAGGTCTTTTCTTCAGCTGGTTTGGCTCCTTACTGTTTGGGTTTTATGGAATGAGAGAAATAATAGATTATTCAAACAGAATGAATGTTCCATAGGTCAGCTACTAGACAAAGTAAAATATTATTATTTGTGGTGGTTGAAAGACAATAAGGTTGTCTTTGTTTTTGGTGAACAATTGTGGTGGTTGAGTCCATTGTCGTGTTTAGACATTGGCTAGACTCTTGTTGTATTCTGTGTGAACTGCTGGTTTTTTAGTAGTCTTTTTGGTACACCATATGCTGAGAAGATTGTTTAACCAGTGTTAATATAATCCATTTTTGCGTGTTAAAAAAAAAGAATATGTTAGTTTGCTTAGGCCAACGCAGGATATAAAACTCAAAAACACCATCTTCGAAAAACTTTATCATGTTGTTTGATAATTACGTTATTAATTTCGTCATTATGGATTGGTTGAAGCTTTGCAGGTTGTTGATCCAAATGTTGAAGATAGGTTGTGTGTTAAATAAACATCTAGATGGCACTCAGTTTTTCGAACGAAAGCCCTCTCTATCATTAAATAAATAAGGGTCATGTTAACTAGCCTCCCGAACACTAGTTAAGAAAGTAAAAAATAAAATTTTTTACTTGAAAACCACAAAATTTTGACTTTAAAAAATTGAAAATACCACTTTTTAACAATTTTCAATACAAACTTTCTATATTAGTCTCCTTAACTAGTGCCTCAGAGATACTAGTTAACATTATCTAATAAATAAACATCGAGATGGTGTGGTGCAATTGCTTTTTTATATTTTTTTTCTTTTTTCTTTTTCAGTTTCAGTGGGATGCAGCATGCATCTAGAGGCATATGCTTTCACAAGGGAGGGGTAGCCGTGACTCCCCAATTATTTAAATTTTTAAGTAAGTTGGTATATATTTATATTTAACTGTCCTTAATAATATGTATTTAGCTACCTTAAATTTTATTTTAAGTGGAATAATTTTTTTTATCTTTATTTAATTTCCGGTCGAACTTTGAATTATTTGATCCCGTCGTATAGAAACTTTGAATTACATTAATTATATTTGTAGGTTGGCGAAACTTTCTATTCTTATGATTTCATTAAACAAGAAAGAATTCATTTGAGGTTGCAATTAAGTCATTTCATTGCTGATATACCCTAGTATTTAAAAATATAGCTACACTCTCGGTGCAAAAAATTACTAGTAGTATAATTAGGGAAGTCAAAACGTTATCATTTAATTGATAGACTGATTCGTTTTGCTTTGACACGTCTGGTCTCCGTAACAACAACAAAGAGAGCTTTCTCATCAATGAAAAATCTCATGACAAAATAAAGAAACAAAATGAGTGATGATTTTCTTGCAAATAGGTTGGTTATTTACATTGAAAAGGACATTGCAAATCAGTTTAGCTCATATGTAATTATGGATGAATTTGAGTCTTTGAAGGGTCGTCAAGTTCAATTTTCACAAATAGCTACTATATTAGTTTTTATTTCTTTTGTTGTAGTTTTTTTTTGTGCAATCCAATATTCTACTGTGGTTTTTTTTTTGTGCAATCCAATATTCTACT
>Ga0228710_1006398_pt1 | contig 17849 bp, 17 predicted proteins | sample MedpolnodulmetaG_FD_177995 | JGI IMG/M metagenome (GOLD analysis project Ga0228710, IMG submission 177995) | Root nodule microbial communities from Medicago polymorpha collected in Santa Monica, California, United States - pink nodules | ecosystem: Host-associated > Plants > Roots > Nodule...
AAAGATTTTAAATCGGGTAAAGGGGGCAGACTTAAAATCAAAGACAACTTTTTAAATCGGCCACCTATAAGTCGGATCATAACCCGATTTAAAAAGTCAAATTCACCCCATTTAAAAAGTGTTTTCTACACTAGTGAGGCAATAAATAAAAATGGAGACCTGCGACCTCTGATGCTCAACTTGAATACAAGCCTAGGAAGAAAAATGTAACTACTAGAAAAAGAATGAGTCCCTGTCAACTTGATCAACTATGAAGATTATCAATGCAGGAGGAGATGATAGCACAAATCTATGTTTAAGCAACTACGTACTACATTTGAAGTTTTAGAAATATGCATCAAGGAGGGGTGTAGAAATATGATGCATATTTCTAAAATATGTTAGAAAGATATAGAATCACTCGTACTTGTTAAGCGATGATGCACACTTATAGATCTTTCTAGAATACTTGAATAGTTAGTAGAATAAACTAATACATTTGTATAAGAAAATGTCATGAACATTCTAGAATGTAGTATCTAGAATATACCTCACATCTTTAAATAGGCAAACATATGTAAAATTGTATTCAAGCCTTTGAGATGCAATGTCAATAATATTGAAAGCTTCACCATATCATATTTTCTCCTCCTACGATGAGGTAATTCCAAATGTGGTCCTCTTGTCCCATATTAAACACTTTACCACTATAGCTCCCTCAGCTATGTATTTTTCCAACAGTTTCTGCCAATAACTTTTCATCAGAAGACGTTCGTAGAACTATAAGCTTAGAACATTATACGTCAATTTTAATTTCATTGAATGGTGACCCTTCCCTTGATCCTTTAACTGAAACTTAACAACCCAATTCAGATTTTCCAAGAACCAACAATATTCCAATAATAGTCCACACAAGAAGTCAACGATGAGGAAAAGGGAAATTTATATTGGTTTAACTAGTGCTTCAATTGGCTTCATGCAAGAAAGATACATGGAGCTATCACTACTAAAAAAACAAAAAAAACAAAAATTAGTGAGGGATATTTAGTGAGGGAAAACGTGAAATCCCTCTCTAATTCCGTCATTAAATTTTGCGTCCAAGGAATTTGTGAGGAATTTCATTTTTTCCGTCACTAATTTCCCTCGCTAATTTTGTTTTTTCTAGTAGTGTACTCTACAAATCTAATCAAAGTGTGAGAAACACAAGTGATAAGAAAGTTTCATTTGAAGGGTCACAAAACACATACTAAATCATCAACGCAACACCGCATAAGATGTTGCTAGAGACATATGCAATTGAGGATTTCGGTTCAAATTGTCATATAGAAGGGTTATTTACAGAACCTATAGAAGTTATACCAATGAACAGGCGACGAAGAGGCATAACGAGGGAAATTGCAGGAAGAATCTTGTCTTAGGCTAAGGGCGAGGGAAATTGTTGAGAACATATCAACATTGGTGGAGGAATTACTAAAAGAGAAACACCAAATATTGATGAGTGAAAACTCTTTCGAGCCTCTTGTGGAAGCACTATATTCAGGGAAGTAATTTGTGATTACTACGTTGCATGAATAAATGTTCAAAATTTCGTGTTTTGATATAACTAGGTGAAATAATAATAATAATAATAATAATAATAATAATAATAATATATGTATATGTATAAAATGTCCAAAGATGATATCGCACTACTAGAAAAAACAAAATTAGCGAGGGAAATTAGTGACGGAAAAAATGAAATTCCTCACAAATTCCTTAGTCGCAAAATTTAGTGACGGAATTAGAGAGGGATTTCACGTTTTCCCCCACTAAATATCCCTCACTAATTTTTGTTTTTTTAGTAGTGTCGGTTGCGGTAGAATTGGTGGAGTTTGCGTACATACAATGTGTCTTGGTAACCATGAATTCCACATGAGGTGTCACTGATGAGTTTGAATCAAGAGAAAAGATACTCAAAGGACAAGAGAAGGAGTTTTAGTCAAAAGAGGAGGAATTTAAATCCAAAAAGCAGCAATTTGAAAGCCAAGTTGAGGACAATCTCAAATTTGTCAAGGACAGTCTCAAAGTACTCCAGTTAAAAGAGAATCAGTTTGAAATGAAATCTTTAGCAATGGTATATTGCTGGGCAAGCTGTGTTCTTGGAGCTAATGTTATAGGCATGAACTTAGAAGCAAATACCCCAAATAGAAAGAATTTATGTTCTTTGCTGATTAATCAAGGAAATTACACTCGATATATTCTCCGGAGATGGAGACTGCAAACCAAGATTTAGGAGAGGTTAAAAGAACGGAAGACAAGAAATCAAATTAATTAATGGATGCAACACATGAATGGATAAAGAAACGGATTGTTGAATGATCATACCTGGAGTCATGGCATCTACGTCTGAACTTGAATGTGCGGATTGATCGATTCTTTGGGAAAGAAAGCATAAAGATTGTTGTTTTTGGGAATATCTACCGAAATTGTTACTAGGTTGAGTAGCTGGGGGAGAAGAGAGAAAAAGATCTCTACAACTCAATAGAACTCTTTGATATGTGGAATGCACTATGTGAGCTCTCTATTTATAGAGAAAAATCACAACTAATAAGTGAGAAAACTTTGGGAACAAGTAATACATGTAATTCACATATTAGATCTAGTACAAAAATATCTCAATTGAGTACCAAAATATATTATATTGAGTACCAAAATATATTTCAGATCAAACACTAAAATATTTGTCAACCAAAATATTTTAGATTGCGTTCCAAAATATTTTAGCAAAACTTAGGGACTAAGAAAACATTTTGTAATAATGATTAAATTAATTATTTAATTTATCATTTCCAACTAATAAAATATATATATTGATATTTTTTTTTCTCTAGTGCTTACTTTGTTCAAATAATTATGTACCCCTCATTAGAGGTACACCCCCACTATATAAACGTTGGTGTATTAGGTTTTTATTTTAGTCATATTTTTGTTTTATTTGTTTTGTTTATATTATAAAGGTTTTAAGAAGATATTTTTCAAATTTTTTTTGAGGGGCAGATGTTCTCAATTTTATTTTAGTGTATATATTTCGAAATTTTCTTATCAAAATAATTTGTTTTTATTTTATTTTGTTATCAAATATTCAAAGGTCAAAATTGAAATTTTTTTATCAAATATTCTTTAATATTTCGAAATTCTGATAAGTGTCAAAATAAAAAAAATTATTTTATTTTATTAAAAGACTCAAAATATTTTCATGTTTTTTTGGTTAGTTTTTATTTTTCATTCACATTTTTCTTTTGGTTGTATCCTAGAAATTTCTAAAAATATTTTGATTAGTTCAATTTTCAAGTCAAATATTTCTAAAATACCAAAAAGATTTATTTATTTTCAGAGAAAAGATTTGATTTTATTCTATGTTGTTCTCCTAAAGTCAAGTTTTATTTTTTTGAAAGAAAAGTCAAATAGTCTTAAAATTCCAAAAGAAAATATTGTTTTGTTTTTATTTTTTGTTAACGTATTCTCAAAACCCCTATAGAAGCTGCCAACCGGAACAATGGAACAATTATCAAGAGCCATGCAACACAAATGGCTAAGTTGGTTAGAGAAACTTGATAACTAGTTACAAACACTATTGAGTTGAGAACTAAAGCAGTCCCTACACCAGTGAGTTTTAAGAGCACAAAGAAAATATGTTGATTCATCAAAAATAAAACATTGAACCACAAAGACTCGTCCGATATAACTAAAATCATTTTGAATATGAAAATAAAGATTTGTTTGTTCATGAATTGGTCATTGCAATTTAAATCATAAAACAAGAATAAAAAAATATTATATTGTTGGGATTAAGCTTCGTGAACTATTCTCTATGGAACTCTCAAGAATTCCTCACTTATGCTTGCCTAGGGAAAATACTTGTGCTCGTAATCTTTGCTTTTTGACATTATTGGTAATTGAGTTCATAAACCTACAAAAATAGAGGAAAATAAGTAAAAGTAATTTAACCGGCTTATAATTATAAATACTATGTTTTTATAATAAATTGGGGCTTTTTAGTATAATTTACTTCCAATACAAGTTGATAAGTATTAAAGAAAATAACTTTATTTTGACACTTATCAGTTGGTTACAATGTAGTCAGACAAGTGGGGTGCCACTAAAACATAATGCATTAACAATATAAATTATTTTGGTTTACCCACTCCCGAGTAATTTGGCAGACATTTTAAGGGTTGTGCTAAGGCCGGTCGATAGCCTATCGAGGCTGGGCTAGACCACTGGGCCTTAAATTTTTTGGGGCCCATGATAATTTTTTTATTATATAAGACCCAAAACTATATGTTATTTATTAGTAAAGTTACCAATTATGCATGTGCGTGCTAATGGTCCGGTCGTAAAGCTTCTTGCATTTTGTTGTAAGGTTTGTGGTTCAACACCCAATTGGCTCCCTTTTTTATATTAATTGTTTGTCAATTATTTTTGTCTACATTGCCTTAGTGTATTTTTGCCCGCTCTGGATTTTATGGGGGGCCAACTTCTAAAATTAAAACGGGGCCTTCAAATTTTTTAAGACGGCCCTGCTAAGTATAACAAAGTTATATTAAAGTTCTATGGTAATATTTTATATGCTCAAATTCATTGTTTGTTGTTAAGGGAAAAGGGAAGATTATATTGTTATGAAAGTAATGTAGTTTATTGATAAGTTTTAAATAACAGCGATTTAACAAATGATGTTTTATATTTTATCTCGAATTTGGGAACTCACTTAGATGATAGTATCTTATCTCACTCTGTTAAATATTTTTCAGGTTAAATTAAGTCATTTTAGAGTCAATCAAATGCCGGATCACACGAGTCTAGAATTTATATGTTTTTGATTTGTACTTTGTGATTTTTCCCATATTTGCTAAAAGATATTGTTTTAGTCTCAAAAACTTTATATTGTTATGTCTGTCGTGAAAGAATTTTATCCTTTAAACTTTTGGTTTTGAAAAACTCTAGTTGTTACATTGAGTGACTAAAATAAAGAAATAATGGACCATTTTTTCAACGTTGACAAAAAGTTAAAAAAAATGATGTAGAAGTTGAATTTTTCACAATTTTCCGTATGCATATTTAAGACATTAAAACAAGGTCTCCAAAAAAAAAATTTGAATTTACCATAAGGGACATATTAATTACGAATTTTTAAAGCGTCCAAAACTAAAAAACAAAAACAATGAAAACCTCGACCTTGAAATCGAATTTTGAGATGTTTCTTTTAGAGTTCCCTACAAAAATACATAGAAAAGATCTATAAAGTTTCATAGCATTCCGAAGATCCCTTCGACTTATTTTTTATATTTCGACCAATTTTTTTTCTTCGTGTTTTGCAATTTTGTAATTTTAAAAGACAAAATTATCTGGTGGCCTATTTGTTATTTTAAAAGACAAGTGTGGTGGTGTGGGTTATTATTTAAAGTTTTATAGCATTTTGAAGATCTTCTCGAATTTTTCAATTTTGTGGGCATGTTCAAAACATCCTGAAGGTGGGCAATATGAGGGACACCTATTTTTGGACTGAACCGTGGGTGGGAGGGATCTCAATGGCAGTGTGGTTTAGGAGATTATATGATCTGTGTGTAGATCACTTGTGTACTGTGGAGGAAATGTGTGTTGCAGACTGAAGGGAAGAGGGGTGGCGTGGCGGTGGCGGAGACGGTTGTGGGAGTCAGAAGAGGAGTTATTACGAGAGTGTAGGATTGTGATTTTGTTTACCTGTGTTTTTGGTAAACAATACGGGATGGTTTTGATTATTACGAGCAGGATTAAACTAGAGATCCTAGGACATGTTGTGCATTCATCGAGTTCGTAGATTGCTTAACGAACTGGACGAGACCGTGTGGCGTCTTTCGACAAAAATAAGGTTTTAAAAGAAAAGTAAAGACATTAAGTTTAAATTGCAGAAACTTAAAGTAAAGGTAAAATACAATGCATTAAAAATAAAGGTGGTTCGACAAATCCTTTACATACATTCTTTATGACTCTTTTCTCTCGCGCCGGTACTTCGAGTGTTTTAGAATTATGTATACGTGATTTGCGACCCGTTTTCCCTATGGGAAACTCTTATTTATACAAGGACCATAACTTGGAAAGAAACTAATCCCACGATCAGCACTCCTTCCATGTAGACAACTGTTTGTCTCCCACGTTCTCCATTGAGGAAACCGCTTCTCTTTTGAAATTCAAATCTTCCCGCTTCAAAGGCAGTTGCTTGATTTCGACGGTTTTGCTTCTTGACTCGTATCTTATCAAAACTTAAGGGTTTAAGACTTTTTCATGCCAAGTCCAACATTTCGTCGAAACTCCTTTAGTTGAAGAAAAGGCTTTGATTCCTGCAAGAGTAAAAGTCAACTATTTTTGACCACATTAAATGATGCTGATGAAAATACCAGCTAACAAATTGCCCCCTCAAAAATGCCATTTTCGACTGAATATATTTAAAGGAGATAATTGGAATTCTTGAGAAAAATCTAAGTATTTCAAAGCATGATGTCATGCTTATCATGACTTTCAATAGTAGTCATTTCAGGTTTTCTTTCTCCTCACAATTTTGAGATTTTGTGGGCCACCATTTATGCAATTGAAAAGTTAATGGAGACTTTCCATTTGTCCCATAATTCCACGCATCCCTCGATGTCTATTTATCTTCATTTCCAAACGTCTTCCCATTATTTCCATCAATATGGTGCCACTTTCTCGTCGATTGGTTTTCTTGAAACTCCCACCTTCTCCACTAAGTCAAAGAAACTCCTCTTTCGTTGTAAAAGCATCACTTCACTCTTGCTCTGCAAGCTTCACTACCCGCATCTTTATTTTCCTTTTCCCCACAAAATTGAAGAAAAAAATTCTACAACAAGAATAGATAGGCTTCCAGACGAGCTCCTCCTAGTTATTATCAAAAAGTTAGATGTTTTTGGGATCAAAGACATCTTCAGTTTTAAAGAAACATCTCATCGTCACCTCTTTCATGTCAACAAGAAAGCCACATTCAGATTACTCCCAACAAGCTATTTGAGGTTCTTTACTGATGATTCACCTAGCGTTTCCAAGGGCAGGTTCATGCATAGATTTTCCTATAGTGGACATGCATCGGTTTGTGTGGTATTGGTGCTTCACTTACTTCTTCAACCTCAACCTAACTTGGAAACTATCAGGGATATTTTGGCAAAGGCGGCGAAACATGAATCTAATGCAGCCAAGTATCTTGAAATAATGTTAGAAGTGTTAGCCATTAAGGGAATTCCTGGAGACCAAGTTTTCTCAGCTTTCTCTGACTTGTTCTTACGTCATCAACTTGCTAACTGTAGGCGTACCATTATGCGTGTAGACGACCTTCATCTTGCTCGAGAGGATCTTACTTTAAGGTCTATGCCCTTTGGCTTAGGATACAAGTTCACTTGTCCTTCCAATGCTGCTTGCGAGGGAAGTCAGAGGTTCGAGAACATTGACTGCCACTTCCTGGTGCGGATGAAGATTACCCTTTAGACAACTTCTGTTTTCTTTGTCGCCTCCACATTGAGATTGTTTTGTTCCTTGACTACTTCCGTTTCTTTGATCTGGAATTTTTACTTTAGAAAACTTTAGGAACCGTCCTTGTAATGTGTCGAAATTAACACACTTTACTTGTTCACCAAAAACTTCTTCGTCATGTATTTTGGCCCAGTAGTTGGCTTCTCGTTTTAATCAATAGTTCTTTCAACAACTTTCATTTGGCATTTGTTCTCAATCTCACTTTGATTGCCAATTTCGGTACATAATGGCTTCGTAGAAGCATAACTATGTTGCGATACATATATTGACTAAAATGAAACCAATTTTGTTACCAACAAAAACAAAGAAACGAACTTGTGCAGAAAACTGGACAAATAAGAGCAATTTCGGTTGTGACTCTTCATTGTTCCATTTTCTCCATTATCTCTCATCATGGCTCACGTGGCGCATTTTAAAAGGGCATAAACTTGAAAGAGTCTTTTTGACCGTTTCTTATTCCAGGTCTATGGAAATACACCTTGCTAAAAAATGGATTTCACATTCTCTAAAATCTCCTTCTAATCACCTCAAAACCCTCCTTGACATCATATCTTCAATCCCACCCTTCTTCATTTTCATGAATAATGAAAAATTTTATGGAATTGAAGGCTAAAGATCCTTTTATGGCTTTGAGACTCATTGTGGAAAGCAATGTACCTTTTTCTTTTCCTTCTCCAGGTTACCCTAAAGAATTTAACCCAAACTATTTTGAGAGTGCCCATGATGGTCTCCTCCAACAATTGCAAACAAAATTTTTGAACGTCAACCTCTTTCATGTGCTGGAAAAAGATTCTAGTCATGGTTCAGATTTAGTCGCCCTAGTCAAAACTCTAAGCAATTCTTAGGAATCTACTACCAACTCCTCCCTTCTTGTGTTCTTAGTTTGATTTTCTATTCTCTTAGGAAGAATATTGCAACTACTTTACGACAAAAAGCAACAGACCTAAAGGACGGCAGAACATGATCACCTTCGCCTGCACTACCTTGAGGAATATAACTTTGTGGCACTAGAAGTTTTATCTCTGAATTCTTCCGATAAAACATCAAGTGGGGCGGTGCGGTCGAAGGATTTGTAGACTATTGAACACTACGAGATAACATTCAAACTTGGACACGATGTCTCGTGTTTGAACATGGAAAAAGAATTTGTGGAAATGAAGCTGAAAATTTGTGAATCCATTTATGAAAAATTAAAGGTCAAGCTTAAACTCTAGATTTATATGAGTTTGTTTAGCCTTTTAAATTTTAGCTTTTAATGTTTAGCATCGTCTATGTTCTAGACAGCTTCTTGGCATGTTTTTGGTTTTATCAAATGCCAAGTCTTGTTTCTTGACAAAAGATTACTCTTTCATCGTTTTACTTATTTTCCCAACAGGCTTGTGTTTTTTTTTCTTCCAAATATTCACCTTTTATGTTGAACATTCTATTGTCAGAAAATATTTCTCTCGACAAATTGTTAATGGCAAAACATCGAATTCGAAAAAATTTAGGATATAATGGATATAATGGCTCACTTGAATTAGACTTTGAATTAAATTCTCCTCCTGCGCCCCAGAAGTTTTGGTATTAACCATTTTACTAGAAGGCATTCAGTAGGAACCTATTTACCTTCGATTTTCTTTGATTCTTGCAATCTCTATCTAGAAATCATACTCCCTGAAACGGCTAGTACTGAGATATAAAAAATGTAATCAGATTTTTGGCTTGCACCCATTCTTTCTTTTGGTTCATTACCAACTGTTTCGATTTCATCATTTTCAACAATGTCTGTAATGGCTTCAACTACGTTGCAACTTGCAACTTCTGCATACATTGCGTCGACGTCTTTTAGAGGATCGACATCCACTTGCATCTGAGGCTTTGTTTTGTTTCCAAAATTTAGCCTGCCTTCATTCAGGCCTCTTTGCACTAAGTCCTTGAAAAGTACACAATGTGAAGTCTTATGACCCAAAAAATTATGATATTTACAAAACCCTTTCTTTTTACGTTTTTCTAATGGTGGGATTTTTAAACCGTTAGGTACCGTCACTTGATCATCAGCAACTAAGAGATCAAAAATCTCATCGCATTTGGTTACATCGAACGTGTAAATTTTGGGAGTGTATTTATCATTTTGTTTTTCGATTGGATTTCTGCCGTCGGATGGCCTCAACACTTTTCATGTATAAGGTGGCCCTAGTTTCAATTCAACATAGTTTATCTCTCTGTCTTCAACATCTTCATAAGCTATGTCGAATTCTTGGTCGTTTTCATTTGTATAAACATAAGCAACTTTTTCCCTTTTGAACTTATGTGTTCTGGCTTTTTCAGCCTTCTGTATTTCGACCTATTGAACTCTATCGGCCAATTGGTCCATGTCTCTCAAGTATCGAGTGTCTAATTTCTTCCTAATGGAATAACCTAGGCCACAAGCGGCCATTTCGACTAACTCATGTTCAGGCACTTGAGTGAAACATCTTGCCCTCAACAACTTGAATCTATTCAAATAATCCTCGACAGACTTAGTCGCTCGTCTCCTAACACTTGCTAATTCCTTTAGACTTATCTTAGATTGGCCCATGTAAAATCGGTCATGAAATAACCTCTCTAACTGAGTAAAATGTTGAATGGAATGCGGTGCATGTGTTGTTAGCCACGTAAAGGCATTCTTTGTTAGAGAATTTGGAAAGAACTTTAATCTCAAAATCTCATCGTTTGTGGTATCCCCAACCTCCATTAAATAACGTGTTATATGTTCGGCAGTAGATTCGCTAGTATCACCAGCAAACGTTGTGAGTTTAGGAATCTTATAACCCCTAGGAAGTTCAGTTTGTAGAACATATTATGACAAAGGAGATATAAATTTTGGCCTATGTAAACCCACGTTTAAGCCATTCTAAGCCATGATATTTTCAACCTTATTGGCTATGTTGTTATGTGCTTCGATGTTTCTTGTTTGACATTTTTAACAATTTTGTCTGCATCATGATTTCTATCCACCAAAATTACTTCTCGATAGGCTTGTGCCATTGGTTCGACTGGTTGAGGTCGAGGTACATGTTGTTGTCTTTGAACTATAGGTTCGACAATTTGAAAATGTTGAGTACTTTGGACTTGAGGGATATTTTGGATCTGAGGGATCCATTAATATACAATTTATGGATGCGCGAAGAAATCTGCTATTATCCCCATGTGAGTGGCTAATGCTTGGTAACCCTGATTCGTGTTTTAATTCAAAGGGTTAAACATCGTATCAATTTGTTGTGTCAACAAATTAACCATCTCATGATTGCTCTCGTCCATTTGTTGCCTAAACAATATCATAGATTCTGTAGTTATGGCTGGTGGAGCATTTCTTCCAAAAACACTAGAACTTGAAGGACTATGTGAATTAAACGGTGGAAATGGATTTTCATGTTCTGTAAATGAAGGATTGTTATGAAAATTTTCCATCATTGAAGTTGGCATACTGTATGGTTGGTTCTTAGAATAGTTTTGTGTATTTATGACGTTATCATCAGATCTGGTCCTAACTTGAGAGTTAGGAGAAGAAGGGACACTTATAGACATGGGTACACCAGTAGTAAATGGTGGCACAAAGGTCCCCATTTCTTGTTATGTCATTTGAGAGGTTACAGTCCGAGCGGTTGTGGGAACGGTTACTTCCATTTCCGTCAAAACCGGCATGGCCATGGTTGTTCCCACGGCCCTCGATACACTAGCACGCACTGCATGGGCGGATGTTCATGTAATTTGGGCTTGTGAAGAGGATTGTGATGATAGTGATGACATAGAAGCAACAGTATTGGCGGATTTATTCATTATTTTCAAAGATTTACCACTTATTAAATGCATGCACAAAAATGCGAATTCTTCCGTGGAAAAGGTTCACTGAAAATAGTTGCTAATCTTCAGAATAACTGTTTCCACAAGAAGAGTTTTTAGAAAAAAAGGTTTTTTTTTAAGAAAAATGTTTTGAAAAAGAGTTTTTCAGAATAACTGTTTCCACAAGAAGAGTTTTCCAAAGGTTTTTGAAAAAGGTTTTTAAAAAGTACAATGGAAATTTCTTTCCAAGGTTTTTGAAGAATACAATGGAAATTTCTTTGCACGTTTTTTTAAATGATGCATAAACAGAGTCCCATTGGGCGTGCCAATTTTTTTACCTGTGTTTTTGGTAAATAATACGTGTTGGTTTTGATTATTACGAGCAGGACCAAACCAGAGATGCTCGGACATGTTGTGCATTTGTTTTTGTGCGTTCATCGAGTTCCTAGATTGCTTAAGAAACAGGACGAGACCGAGTGGCGTGTTTCCACAGAAAAAGGGTTTTAAAAGAAATGTAAATACATTAAGTTTATATTGAAGAAACTTAAAGGAAACGTAAAATACAAGGCATTAAAAATAAAGGTGGTTCGACAAATCCTTTACATACATTCTTTATGACTCTTTTCTCTCGCGCCGGTACTTTGAGTGTTTTAGAATTTTGTATAGGTGATTTGCGACCCGTTTTCCCTATGGGAAACTCTTATTTATACAAAGAAAATAACTTGGAAATAAACTAATCCCACGATTAGCACTCCTTCCATGTAGACAACCGCTTGTCTCCCACATTCTCCATTGAGGAAACCGCTTCTCTTTTGAAATTCAAATCTTCCCGCTACAAAGTTAGTTGCTTGACTTCGACGGTTTTGCTTCTTCACTCGTATCTTGTCGAACCTTAAGGATTTTAGGCTTTTTCATGCCAAGTCCAACATTTCGTCAAAACTCCGTTAGTTGAAGAAAAGACTTCCATTCCTGCAAGAGTAAAAATCAACTAATATTGACCATATTAAATGAAGCTGGTAAAAATACCAGCTAACAGCTTTCTGATGTTACTTTGCAGGATCAGACTTCAGATGATTGGTGGTAGTAGCTTGATCTAGTTCAAAGTTATACCGTATGCAGCTTGATCTGGCACAAATATGTTGCTTGAAAGGTGTCTATTCTCCCTAGGCGACTTCTCTGCAACAGGTTGTCGACTAAGGCGAATTTGGTGGCGCGTGGGATTCTGACTCAGGATGCACGGTTTTGTGTTACTGGGTGTGGTGAAGAGGAAACAACTCAATATTTATTCCTCAATTGTCCGCTTGTTAAGGATCTTTGGAATTTAGTTCGTGATTGGGTTGGAATTTCGGCGGCTGATCCATATTTCATTTATAATTATTTTGTTCAGTTTACTTTTTCGACAAGTGGTTCAACATTGCGCTAATCGTTTCTGCAACTCCTTTGGCTTCTATGTGTTTGGGTTTTGGATTGAACGAAATAATAGGCTTTTTAGCAACAAGGAAAATAATATTCCTCAATTGTTGGAGGAAGTAAAAATTCATTCATATTGGTGGATGAAATCGGCTAATGCCATTTATGTGTTATTGTTGTTACGCCCACTTGCTTGTCTGGGCATTGGTTAGCCAGTTTTGTTCTTTTTTTTTATTGTTCCTGTTTGTAAACTATTATCGTCTTCTTTTGGCACATCTTGTGCTTCAGATGCGGCTTATTTTGTCTTAATATATATTCCATTTTTGCCTCTTATAAAAAAACATAATTATCGAAAATAAAAATTTAATTTTGCTTGTTAATTCTGAATTTCATAAACGAGTGTTAGAAACATGTGAGGAAAAAATTTAAGGAATTAATTGACAATTAATAAATGATGCATCATTGTAGCCGCAACTGTCATATAAATAATCATAGTTGGAGTGGTTGCTACTGCAATTTGAAAACATGTTTGACCCAAAGGGTGTATACTTCAAATGTTTTACAATTCATTTATGTTGATTTTGAAGTTGTAATCAAACTCCAGTTATTATAACCCCTAAACAAACTCCAATTATTAGAAGAAAATATAGTTTCACACTTGCCTATACACCGTGGTTTAATATTGTAAATATCAAATAACATCATGGAAAACATAAATGGATTAGATTGGAAACTTACATATTTTTTTCAAAGAGTTGGGAAATGGGACAGACACACGTGAAAAGGAGGGAAGAGGATGAAGGTGATAAGGAATGATTAGCTTGTTGCTTGATTTGGTTAATGTCTTGTGAAGGAATGATTTTGAATCTATTCCTTCATAAGGAATTAACCGTTCTTTTTCAAGGGAGACACAATTGTAGCTTCGTACAATGCATATGAGAATGTTGGAGGTAGTGGAGGTAGTGGTCATACACTTTGTCCTTTGTTGTCCTTTAATGAAAGTGACATCCATTGACCTTCTGACACTTATAGAACTATTGTGCTAGGTCTTCAGAACTATCAAAGCTTGACATCTAATGCTTCTGCTCCTTTGTCCTTCAGCTATCCAGACTTTGGATTCTAGAGCCTGAGGTCCAGCTTCCAGTTGATCTTCAGAGTTTGACTGCTTCCAGAGTTTAGGTTGTCATCGGAGTTTGACTTCTTCATATTATGACTTGCAACTTATCTTCTCTTGAATAATCTTTGCTCAACATTTGTTCTTTTAGAACCAATACTTTGATTAAGACATTATTGTTGTGAATTCGATGAAAATCACACCAATAAAATACTTGATGTGTGGAGCAAGTAATAATCAAGCAACCAATATCAAAGTGTATGACAATTATAATCACAAGCAAAAGTAGAAAACAGCGAGAGAAAGAAAGAGAGAACACACGAAATTTGTTTACCTAGTTCGGTCCAAAACTGACCTAGTCTGGGGGAGAGAGCAGCCCTTCGTTCCACTAAAATAATGAGTAACTTTACAAAAGAGATATCAATGGGTTACAAGAATAAGTCTCCCGTCTAATTCTACCCATAGTCCCAATCTCTTCCCGTGACCAAGAGACTCAATCCTAATAGTGTTTCCCAAGGTGAATCAACCTCAACCCTAGTGTTTGTTTCCAAGAGCAAACTATATACAAACCCTAGTTTTCTTGTTGACTTCTAAACCCTTGTTTCAACCCCCTCTATCTCAAGGTTTACATCAGATACAAGGTCTATATTTATAGTAAAAGTTTCCCTCATAAAATTGGAACAAATCTGACCCATAAAAATACGGGAAAAATCCGGGCCCCAGACAGCACCATTCAGCCCCCGATTTTGACAGATTTAGCAAACTTCAATTTCTCCAATTTTGAGTCACTTTCACAACAATCTCCACCTTGACTCTAAATTAGTGATGATGTCAATTTAACATCAACCACCATGCTGATCTTTCCCTTGCTTCCCACTACACAAAGTTTACACCTAACCTCTTCAACCATCGGAATGCCTACCTCCCTTTTGAAGATTCTTGCATCCAACTACTCAAGGAATTTTAGGTAGTTCCACAAGTCTACACCTTAACCTCTTCAGCCCTCGAAATGTCTTCCGTCTTCTCGAAGGTCCTTGCACCCAACTACACTAGGAATTTTAGGTAGTTATACAAGTATCTACCATAACCTCTTCAACACGGGACATCTCTCGCTTCCTTGAAGATCTCCTTGCATCCAATCACCCTATGCCTTTTATGGTAATCTCGCAAGCCGTGGTATACATTTTTCAACCTCCGCAATTCCTTCCATCTTCATGAAGAAATCCCTTGCTCACCACTAGAGCATAGAGCCCAAGGTCCTCCATATTCATAACATTCCTGGTGTGTTCAACTCCACCTCAAGCTAAACTTTCTACCTCTCAACTAGAAAATGCATAAATCCCACTATGTCTTCCACCTTGAAACTCCACCTCACAGGTAGATCACAAATATTCTTATCACCGCCTCTCCAGGCTGACCATGAGTATTCTTACCACCGCCTATCTAGACTGATGTTGAGTGTTTAACTTCTCTCCAGACGACCACCGCTCTACCAAGCATCACTCCCAAGGTGAGAAATATCGCCTTTTTCATCCTCCAAACAACACACCACCAAAGCACCTGCATCCTCAAGATTCACCTCAATGTTCTCCTAATCATCAAGGATTTTATTGAACTCTACAAGTTGCTCCATGATGGCCTTTGACTCCACCATCTTGAATGGGTAGAGTTGTTGCTTTAGGAATTGCTGATGAGCCAAAGACTTTGTCATGTACAAAGACTCCAACTTTGACCACATTGATACCGCGGTTGGTTCCTTCGCTACTTCTCTCAAAACTTTATCCCCGAGGCACACCCCGAGGCACAAGACAATGGCACTCCTGGCCTTGTCCACCATCTCAGTCTTCTCCACTCGTGACAGGGTGACCGGTAACGCAGCTTCACCCTTCAAAGCTTTCTCACACTTTTGTTGTATTAAAATTGCTTCCATCTTTACCTTCCATAACCCAAATCGTTATCTCCAATAAACTTCTCAATATCCCACTTCGAACCCATGGTACTTGATTAACCTTTGATCCTTGCCGCACAGTGGGCCCCAATTGTTGTGAATTCGATGAAAATCACACCAATAAAATACTTGATGTGTGGAGAAAGTAATAATCAAGCAACCAATATCAAAGTGTATGAAAATTATAATCATAAGCAAAAGTAGAAAACATCGAGAGAAAGAAAGAGAGAACACACGAAATTTGTTTACCCAGTTCGGTCTAAAACTGACCTAGTCTGGGGAGAGAGCAGCCCTCCGTTCCACTAAAATAATGAGTAACTATACAAAAGAGATATCAATGGGTTACAAGAATAAGTCTCCCGCCTTATTCTACCCAAAGTCCCAATCTCTTCCCGTGACCAAGAGACTCAATCCTAATAGTGTTTCCCAAGGTGAATCAACCCCAACCCTAGTGTTTGTTTTCAAGAGCAAACTATATACAAACCCTAGTTTTCTTGTTGACTTCTAAACCCTTGTTTCACCCCCCCTCTATCTCAAGGTTTACATCTGATACAAGGTCTATATTTATAGTAAAAGTATCCCTCATAAAATTGGAACAAATCTGACCCATAAAAATACGTTTTATTTTTATGCTGTTTCGAGAATTCGGGCGCCGATTTTGACCATTCGAGCCTCGAAAATGTCGAATCAAATGTCTCCAAAAACAGGCAAAATTTGGGCCCCGGACAACACCATTTGGGCCCCGATTTTGACATATTCAGCAACCTTCAATTTCTTCAAATTTGAGTCACTTTCACAACAATTATAAATTTTAGTCTATGGTTTTGCACACTTGAACAAATATTACCATAGCCAATTGATCTTTTAATAGCTTGTTATCATCAAAACTCAACATGCATTGTTTAATCTTATTTTGTTCCAACAATCTCGCCCCTCTTTTATGATGACAAACACAAGTATTAATAGTCAATTATTGTTAATCTAATTAACAAGTTGACTTTAGGGTCCGATGTTTGTAAGTTCCCCCTAAGTCTAATAGTCCAGAAGGTGAGTTTGTTAAGCCCCCCCTAAGTTCTATCCGGGTTAATTAATTTCATTTTATATCCAATAAAATATAAACACACATCACTCAGAAGCAATTCACATTAAATCTAGAGGCTAAGAAATGAGAAGAATGTTCCTAATTCAATTTTTTAAAATTAACCTAGTGGACTCAGAGCCTAAATACTATTATATGTCTTATTCGCCCTCTTGTCATCAACAAAAATATTAAAAAAGAGTAAGAAAATATTGGATAAAACATGAATGCAATAGTAATAGAAGCAATCAAATGTATCACAAGCAGAATAATATCGGAGGCAAAAAAAATGTATCGGAAACAGTAAAATGTCAAAAGCATAAATATTCAGAACAATAAACATAAAGGTGATGCTTTTACATTTCTCTAGCCAACTCTTCTTGTCTTCTGACTGGTTCAGCTTGATTATCCCTCAGACGTTTATGTTCTTTCAAAATTTCTATTAGCTTAGCTTTCATAGCTTTTGTAGTCATCTTTTGTTCTTGCAGATCAGCTTTGTTGGGTATTTGTATTGGCTGCATTGTTGCTAAAACTTTAGGGTTAGCGCATCAACTTTAGCAGCAAGATGATCAAAGTTAGAGACTTTGTTTATACCTGCCTCTTTTTTAGAGGATGAAAATGCAGTGATGGCTCTCTCATTGGTCCACTGGTAGTGGTTTTGAGCCATGTCCTCAATCAAATCGTATGCCTCCGTATAGTTCTTGTTCATCAAAGCGCCACCTGCAGCTGCATCAACAGTCATTTTAGTGGACAATAAGTCACTTCTCTAAACCACTATAAAAAGTGTGGACTATAAGCCACTTCTCCAAACCATGGTGGGGACAAAGTCTAAGCATTTCCATGAAACGCTCCCACGCATCATAAAGAGATTCCCCATCTTTTTGATTGAACCGTGTGATTTGGTCCCTTAGTTTAGCAGTTTTAGAGGGGGGAAAGAATCGGGCAAGGAATGCTTGCCTCAT
>Ga0228710_1006400_pt1 | contig 17842 bp, 6 predicted proteins | sample MedpolnodulmetaG_FD_177995 | JGI IMG/M metagenome (GOLD analysis project Ga0228710, IMG submission 177995) | Root nodule microbial communities from Medicago polymorpha collected in Santa Monica, California, United States - pink nodules | ecosystem: Host-associated > Plants > Roots > Nodule...
GATTTTATTAAAAAAAAATAATAATCTCATTTGAAGCTGTTTTAATTTTTTTTTAGATTCTGATTTTCTTAAAATTAAAAAATTGTAGCAAACGGATTCATTTTCTTAAAAGTGATTATTAAAAAAAAAAGGTTAAATATGTTTTTTGCCCCTGTAAAATTGGGACCTTTTAAGTTTAGTCATTACTTAATTTTGAATGTTCTTTTGGTCCCTAATTTTTTTTCCTGCACTCAGTATTAGTTCCTCCTCAATTCAAAATTGTTTAATTTATGCTTAAACTCTTGAGTTTTTGAACAATTTTTTGCAGACGTGTCAAGAACATTACGAGAAGTTCCTCTGCAAAAAATTGTCGCAAAATTTGATTTCTACGTCCAGATTTTGTTAATTTTATCTTTAACTTTTGTCGTTTTAAAAAATTCATATTTAATTCATTTCATGTTAAAAAATTCTAAATTTTAGTTAATGAACCTTTCATAGTATTCTAAACTTGTCTCAAAAAAATCATACAAAAATTTAAGAGTTTAAAGATAATTAAACAAATTTTTTTTTCATCTAACGAAAAACAAAGGTAGATATTCGTCCCTTATAGATATGATCTAACAACATGGTGGTGAATTCAAGGGATTCTTGAGGTCAAATATCCAACTGAAGGTTCAACAATATGATTGAAGACTTGAAGATTTTGGGGATTAAAGTTCTTAGCTCAAGGAATTGGTTATTGATTGTGTTGGTGGAAATTTACATCAGTGGTGGTCAGTGAATTTTCTCAATTGTAATTTCATTTGCTTCAATCAATTAAGGTCTGGGGAAGAACTATGTCCCAACTATGTCCTTCAGTTGTGGGTTTCCTAACAACTTCAGTGGAGTGATATGTACGATTGCTTCTGGGTTTTGAGTTACACTAAAAAGTGTATAAATAAAAGCAGAAAAATAAAGGGATAAATTTATGAAAAGAAGCCTGTTTAATTGATTGGATGTGGTAGTTACAATGTATGAATATAGTATTTATAGTGTAACTATTACATATTATCCAAACATCATGGCCTAAAATGTGTAACCCCTATTTGACTAATTTTTATGGGTATTGTGTGATAACTCCGATGGTAGTGGGATCATAGTGCCCCACGCTCAACTTCAATCTCCTCTCCCTGACATGATCCATTGACAAGGTTCTTTTATGCGCATATCCATAAAAGAGAGTGCCATGTCTCTTCCTCATAACGGTTATTGACATGAGAGAATAAATTGTGGTAATGCATTATTGTTTAATACCACTATATCTTTGAATTGGTTGAGCCTTTGACGACCCATATTATGAGTTAGTGACCTTAATAAAGAATCAACTTCCTCGCTCGACAAATCCAACATCGCCTATCATTTACACAGGTGAAAGGGTCCCCTCGTCTAATTGCTCAAACGTTTATTTGCTAAATTCAGCTAATATGATAGTTATTTTAGGTTTAAAATAATTCCCACTGTGTGTTTATCATTCGTTAATCCTTGAGAAATGAGATAATGTGACACAATTAACTGCAGGTGCACGTGAACAATATTGTCATTACACCATAAAGTTTAAAATCAAATTGTCTTTTGTCATCTTTAATTCGGCCAAACAAGTGTCACATTTACTTGTTCTTAATGCTTTTATGCGTTTATGAATGTTTATAAATTTATGTATGTGTTGGATGACTATTAACCATAACTTTTGATACATGATCTATGACAGTTGTTCGAATGATAATAGTTTTAGAGATATTGTATTACCGATTTCGTGACATTTAATTTAACGTTCTTCAAAACCTTTAAGGACCACTAATTCACATAAGACACACTACAACATTTTTGACTTTAGGAAACAAAACTTTAGGTCAGGGCTGGTAAATCGTCGTCTAAATGTGTTATAGGCCATGGAATTTCATATGTTGACAAGTTTCTAACCATTGTTTAATACCTTGTTGAAAACCGTTGTGTACCCATCTTATGTCACAGTTATATAAGCGTGGAATTAACATAGTCGTTGCCTATTCCTTATAAGCAAGAGTTTGTTGTAATTGGTATTTAAACCTTAATCTATAATTGTCTTTCCTTAAATAATAGACAACTTGGAGAGAATAGTGGCCTATATCGTTTCTTCCCATGGTTTCAAAATATTGTAGGCCACCATTTGATAACAATTTTTGTTAATAATTGTAAACGTGGACTAAAACATCTTAGAGCCCGCCAATTCTCCCACTTCTTTTTTGAGATTCCCTCTCTATTTTTATAATGACATTATTTATAATAATATAATAGTTATAAAATAAATAAATAAAATATAAATTCAACACTAAACAACACTCAAAAGCATAAACAAACACGTAAGTTCCCTTCATTTCTTCATTTCATGGCCAAGCTTTCGACCACCTGCCCTGGAAGCATAAACAAACACGTAAGTTTCCGTCGGAGAAGCTTTCTTCATGTCGTTGCATCATCACCACTTGCGCTTTCGACCAACAATTTCATCACCTTCGCTTAGTCCTTTTGCTCTCATCAAACGTAATTTCCCTTCATCCTCTTCTTCTTATTCTTCTTCTTCATTTGAGTACCCACACTTGGATTCTAGTGTTTTTTTTTCAATTTATGAAATTGATGTGTACTCTAACTACTTTATAGTTATATTTGATGTTTATTGCATCAATTTTATATGTAAATTCCACGTTTCCTCTTTTGACATAAGCCAAACTTTTTTAAATTTGATAAAATTGATTGTTTGAATCTCAAATTGGTAGTATATGTGTTTCTAATTGTTGGTATTAAAAGAGTTTACATGTTGTTAGTTTAATGAGTGAAGTTGGGATCTCATTCCTTTACTTGAATACATGATTTGGTCATGTTTTGAATGATTATAGTCGCCACTTTTTTACATTTATTACAACTTAATAGCTTGTGTTGAAATATGAAGAATTGCTACTTGTAAATTGGTAATTATCTATTCATTTTATATCTATCATATCTCATAGTTATCTACATTTAGTATGATTTGTTGTAAATAGATTACTACTCACTACTAATAAAAGGATGTTTTGTTTCTTAAAATTGTTTCATGGATTTACTAGTACAACCTTAGCTATAAAGAATAAATGAGGTGTTTTGTCCTTCTAATTTAATGTGGTCAATGTTTCCCATATAGTTTTGTTTTTCAAAGTTTATTTTTAATTTTTGTTGAGAAATTGTTTTTCAAAGTTAATCCCTTAAAAAAAAAATGTGTTTCTCATATGAGTTTGTTTTTCATATAGGTTTATATTTTTTCATCTAATACTCATAACCACAAGTGTAAGGAAAATTGAATGTGTATGATACATCCTTGAATTATAAATGAATAGGGAAGTAATTTGACCAATTTTCTTGGGCAACATTGCAGCTATGTGAATTGATGTTCGAGTTAAATCTATATAGAATTGCACAATTTGTTAGTGGATTTTATTTCATTTAACCAATTTTTTCTTGCTGGTTTTTTCCCTATTGTTATGCTATTATCAGCCGTTGTTCGACTATTTGTACAACTAGTATTTGCACCCGTGCAATGCACGGGGGGAGAAAAATAATATAAACACACATATTATTTTATGTACGTAGTTTGTTATACCTAATATAAAATATAATTACATTAAATAACATATAAGTATTAGTAGAAATACATAACAAAATGTCAACATTAACACAAAAAAAAATTATATTTGATTTTGATATCATATAATATATCTTATAGCCCCCGTGTTTTTGAATGCATCACTTACATTAAAATTTCATAGCATATCTAAACTAATATATATTTTGTTTTTAAACCTTAGTTTTGAAAGGAAGCAGAACAGTTTTCTTTCCGATAAAAAAATGAGTTTGGGCCTGCTATACATTAGACATAAGTTTTAATAGTCTTATGAGGAAAGAGTGAACCAAGAACCAAGTTACTAACATGTCAAGGAACTTTTATTAGAGCAAAAAATGTCAAGGAACTTCTCCTGTTTTGTAATTGTTTTTAGTGTGAGCACGCATGAATTTCGTCATATGTTTCATTTCTGAAGTTCATTATATGATTTAGTTGATCATATGATTTAATTTGCATGTTTTCTTGTAAATTGGAAGTCTTCAAATTTGTCAAGGAGCTAACCGCATGTAAAATCCGTAGAAAGTCTCCGGCCACAAAAAAAATAAAATAATGATTGAATAAAATTTGGAAAGCTTAAAAAAGCACTTGAACAATATATAGAAGCTCTACATTGAAATTATAGAGACTACCAAAATAATGCCAATAATATCTGCATACCATAATGGAGATACTGTCAACTAATGTTGTTCAAAAATGAAAATAAAGTTGTTAAAAAAAAAAAAAAAAAAAAAAAAGGAATAAAATGGAACTGTCACACACAAGATACAGTGAATGCTTCCTCTTAGGTCTCTCCATTGACGTAATGAGAATGTGTTTGTCCAACGTCTTGAAATCTTTCTCAGAAAGTAATAAAACATTGCAAAGGTAAATAAAACATGAAATAATAACTAAATACCCCCAAGCAAAAGTTGCCAACAGAAAGTTCACATAACATAATCAAACACCTAGCAAACAAACACCTAGCAAACGCAATAAAGAAACCACACAACCAAGCAAAAATGCACATCTCATCTCATATCATCTCATTATGGTAAAGGAGAGTAACTCAGGTTGAACCACATATGCTATAATTTATCATCAGAAAAACAGTGAGATTGAAGTATACACAGCCATGAAAACAACAAAACAAATCTATTCTAATAAAAAGGCAAGCTCAAACAATCTTAATATGGTTATCGCTAACCCAAATTCAAGCCTAAAGCAGCAAATTTTTATCACAAATCTTCAATGTATATTATATCTAATTTATTGCACATACAACTATCCTTCTAATACGTAATGAGAAATATGTTTTACTAAAGGAATGAGTATATAAATAGATGATGTCTTTGAAATTCAATTAGTCTTTATTAGATATCAACTAATAAAAAATAGTAAAATGTCAACAGAAGAGTGTGGTTAGTAAAAATAGTAGAAAAGGGGGTAACTTGATCCAATTTGAATTGGGGAGATGAGGAATCTTTCACAGACAAATAGGTGAGGTTGAGGAATCATACAACCTGTTTTTGTTGTACAGCTTTGAGGTGTATATGGAGAAAGATTCATGAAAAAAGTAGTAGTAGCTCAAATACAGGATGTATGGAAAAGATGATCTCTAATTAAGTCAAATTGAGTCTAACTTGTATAATATAATTTGGGTTGTAATTGAAATGCAATCGGAGCCTCTTAGTAAACAATCTTTTACTTTTTAATCCATTTCTTTTGGGTTAAGTAACTGTTGCCATTCATATTATGAAGACTAATCATCCAATACACAATTTACCATACTTTATGAGGCAAAGTAGAACTATCTTATATAAATTCATTACCATAAAATTATATATTAAAATGTGGTCACTATGATAAAAGGCTCATGTTTCAAGTTAGATTGACACCTGCCAAAATTGCCAAACGGGTTAATGCGAACATGTAGAACTACTTTCCTTGTCATAGCAATTTGACAGTAAGAATCTCCAAGACATGAGAGTTTCATTCTAGAGCACATGAGCCTTTTATCATAGTGAATTTTTATTACATAGTTTTACGTGTAATTTACCATTCCAAACATGGGAGTTCAAGCATATAGACAAATAATTCATATATTATAAAAGATCGTTCAAAGATATTCACATTTATTCAAGGACCAATCCCAATTTATAAAACTCCAATATAAAATTGATTAAAGGAAAAAAAATACCTTTGGTTTGATTGATGTCTGCTACATGAAAAAGTAGAAAGCAACATAGCATCAATGGGATTGGTAGCAGAATAAAATCAAACAAATCAAGAACAATAGAAAGCTTAATCATTACTATAACCCTTTTGATTAATTGTCATTACAACAATAGAAGGCTTATAATTACAGAATGACATTAATTCAAATTTCTAATCAAAATCTGAGATTAATCATTACAAATATTATTAGGCTTCTCTATTGTGATGTACGTGGGGAATCGCTTTTTGATTTTTACATTTAGAATCATTATAAAACTTAAATATTTTACCTTATTGAATATTTCTTATGTTAGCTACCAGGTTGGTTCAACTCAGCAAGCACATGTCTGCATCACCTACCAAACATTAATAGAAAAAATTGATGAAATAAAATTTAAAAGTATCCAACTTTCATTCAATGAGGTTAAAAAACATATGAATTATCAAAGGCTAGAGAGAGTTCGAAAAAAGGGTGGTTTGAAGAGAGAGCGTGAACTTTGAGTTTTGAAATTTATTATTTCTTTTGATTCTTTGGTAATACATTATAATCAACAACCAATTACCAAAATAACTTAAGACCTGAAACAAACAAAATTATGGTAAAACAAATTCAGTCAAGAATAAGTATATTTATGGAAAATTCACCAAACAAACGATCAAACAAATATTTCAAGTTCACTCTAATCAATAATAGTGGCATGAGCATATCGAAACATAAACACATCAAAATGACCATATTCAATTATAAATTTGGACTAAAATCTTATATATGACAGCCACATCAAATACAATTTCCCATTAATTTCCAACTATAAATTAGGTTAAAAACTGTAAAAAAAAAAAAAAAGAATTCTAATAACATGATTTAAAATAAAGCCGGTAACAACAACAAAATAAGTCAAAAATAGGAAACAAAATTACCTCATCGTCTTTATTTCAAATGCAAATCTCTCATACCATGCTTTAAAATCTGCCAAAACAAAGAAAAAGAAGAATTATAACACAAAAGGCAATGTCAGTTATAAAACAAAAGGCAACAATAAAACCCCCCTTTTATAGAATCTTTCTCTAATGATAGATCTTATAATTTCTCACCACCAAAAAAAAAGATCTTATAATTTCTAATAAAAATATAGAAATGATAATCTCCAACAATCAATAGTACAAAACAAATGTCCTTCAAAGAAGCGTATTAAGAGATAAGTGGATCTCTTTTACAAAACGTGATACCATAAATCACACATATAAAGACTGACCTTAACAACATAAACTAAACTCAAAATCTAAAAACAACATAGCACAATATGAAATAAGTGACACATAAGATTCAAAACCATAAAGTGTAATAGGTAGCATGGAAAGCTTGCTTGCTAATGTAAGACAATGAATCAAGAAATCATGCGTAAAACAAAAAAAAATCAAAGATCATTGTGACTCATTCAATTAAAGGGTGACAACTTCATGTTTCTTTAAAAAAAAAAAACTTTATGTCCTTAACACATTTATTCGTCCAAGTACACATTCAATACGGTTTTCCTCACATTTATAAAATTACAGATTCCATAAACTACTAATCCAAAAAAATTACTAAATTACACAATCAACAAAGGACTAATCTAAAAAATTAGTGCTTTTTTTAAAAATTGTCTAATGCTATTCCAAAGCTATCCAAAATTCTACTGCAGTTCCAATATTTGGATATGAATTAATATTTATATAAATTGGTTGGGGAAGAAATATGGTACAAAGCAAATACCTTTTTTTTTCTCTCCTATACAAATAGAGACATTTAATCTGCAAAATAAAATGAAGAAATAGGGTTATCTTTCCATAGAAATCAAAATTGAATTTTTTTATTGTTAATGGTAAAGTGAATGCAAGGAAAATAGAGACATGGAACACAAACTGTTGTAATTGTTAAGATTCCTGAATTTTTTTTATTGAGACATTTCCTCAAACACTTGGTGAGTACTAAATTTTTTCATAAATAAATCAAATAAAAAATTGCATATCAGTTTCAATGTTGAGACATTTTCTCAAACACTTGGTGAGTGTTCAATTTCACAAAAAAAAATTCATATGAAATCCAAAAATTAAATTACATGTAAACCATTAATAACAGGGTTTTCATTTGTAAACAAAACACATCCAACCAAATAGATTCAGAAGCAGAAAACATTAAACAAAATTCCTGAACAAAATCAAATCAAAAGGTTAATAACATAAAACATTTGAATGAAAATGTATACCAGAAAGTTGTACCTTTGAAAGAATCCCTGCTAACTTAGAAAATGCATCAATCACCTCTAATCGTGCCTGATTAGGAGAAAGAAAGAAGATGTTCATGAAAATATAGCATATGATTTCAACATCAAAGAAAAAACCCAAGACAATAAATGTTTTTCATGAGATTATACCTTAGTGAAACTTTCTGCTTCCTAAATCTGTGTTCCTGTAATCTGCTTCCTAAATTCGTGTTTTCGTAATCTGCTTCTTTCAAGTTCTCGTTTGCGGCAACGAATGTGATGAACTCTCAGATTTAGGTTAGATTGAGCAAAGAGGGTGTGAGAGGATCAGAGAGATTGAAGGTTGAGAAAGAGAAGAAGAAAGAGAGAGTGAATTGAATTGAATATGAATTGTGAAAGAGAGATTGAAGGTGGGAGAGAGAGAAGAGTGGAGGATGAGTGATTCTAGGAACAGAGAGTAAGGGGTCGTAAGAGTGAGTGAGTGAAGAAAGAGAGAGAGAGAGCGAGAGAAAAACTTTTAATAGGGAGAAAAAAAAAGTTTGGAATGAATGAGAGAGATAATGTGACTTGAAAGTGTTGTTTGTTGGGATAAGAGAAAAAGTAAGAGGGAAAGAAGGATTTGAAAAATTTTGAAATTTGAATTTTGAATTGAAGAGGAAAATGTGTGATAATGATATTTTATTATTTGTATTGTGTGAATGCTTAAAGTGGCATAAATAAAATTATTTTTTAATGATGATGTGACATGAAGGGGCTTGAGGATGTAACACATTGGATTGATGCAAAATTTTTTGCTATTTGTTGTTCCATGCTTGTATATTATTAAGATTAAGATGCAGCAATTGTGTTTTTCGCTGCACTTTTTTGTGGTGTGTTAATATGGGTGTGATGTCACTTATATAAAACACCGTTGTATTTTTTGTTATGGTTTTTCCTGTCTGTCTTGTGCGAGGAACTCATATAATATATATATATATATATATATATATGATGTTTTCAAATAAATATATAGGGGGTGATTACTGCAACATAATCACAACATACTAAGTTTGTAGTTTTTGTGACTAGAAGGGTAGTTTTTTAGTTGGATTATGACAACACTTTTTGGTGTTAGTCATAGCAAGTTATTTTAATTTTGGTGTTTAAAAAAAAGGAAGAGTGATTAGCCTATAACATGTTGGCCGTGTATCTCATTTAATTGTCACAATAGCACAACACCAACACTATAATGTTCTCGTGATACAATTGGTATTGATCATTTTTTAATTTATATGTCATTTAATTTTTTATTCAATACGATAGTTAGTAAAATACTTTATGAGTAATAGACATCTTAACAAAAAATTTTGAACACATTTTGTAATTGCATCACAAGAACCATTATTGTGTTGCGCATTTAGAATAACTTTTATAGTTGTACCAAAAAAAAAATTAACAATAGATTTTAATGAAAATATATAAACTCATATAACTAATTTTATCATTAATTAATTAATTAATTACAGAGATGATTCATTTTTTTCTTCTTTAATTTGGGTTGGTCATTCAATTTTTAGTAGTATTGTACATACTACTACACATATAGGTTTCCTTTGAAAAAATTGTATGAATATATGTTATTAATAAAGTAGCTTGATCAGGTCTAAGACACTGTTTCTCTCTTGGAGGAGTAGTGACAGTAGCATCAGCAGGAGTGTCAGGGAAATTGAGCTTACCCTTGTCGTCGCAAATGCCCTTAGCCGCGGTGTCATAAGCTTTAGCGGCTTCTTCAGCTATTGAGAAAGTAACAAGGCAAACACGAACACCTTGTTGTGGGTCCCTTATTTATGCAACTCATTTGCCCCATGGCCTCTGCCTGATTTATCTGTGAACATTCTTACGGGCTCTTCTCCCTCCAATGCTCTTCTTACTCTTCTTTACAGTTACCAAGCTTTGTTTCTTTTCAACATTGTTACATGCCACCACTGCATCACACAAATAGTATAGTACTTTATTGTGGTATCCTCCGTCCCGCGGATTCCCCGACCCCGTGAATAATATTGTAATACCCTTATGTTTTAAAAAAGACTTAATATTTTTCACTGGTTTTCTGGACTTTTCATATGGTTTAATAAAATAAAAAATAGAAAAAATGTAAAATATGTAAGAGTTTTAGTTGTTATTACCAGATAATAGTATCACAATCCCATCGGTTGAAAACCCTAGCTACGCCTCCAATCTCCATTTTAATGTCACCCTCCTTCTCAAATTCTAACCTTAAGCTTCCCAGATCCAATATTGATCTCACGCCTCCATCTCAAACTCAAACAATAAGTTTCACTCTTGATCTCAATCTCCAATCTTCTCTTTTAGATTATGTTGCTTCTCTTTCCCAATCTTATCTTTCATATTCTTCTGTTGCTCCTGTACCTTAAAATATGTAAGTTTTCCAGTCAATCTCAAATTTGATCTTCTTGTTCTGTTAAAAATATGCAGTGTTGTTAAAATTATAATTTTTTTTAGTCTGTGAATTTTCCTGCTAAAATTTATAATGTTTTTAGATCAAACATATAAAACGGGTGTTCAGTTCTGTTAAACCAGATTTTTCTGTGCATTTAATATGTTTTCTGCTAAAATTTATAATAATTCTGTTAAAATTATACATTGTTGTTAAAAGGTGTAATATTAAAAAGTGTATTCAGTTATGTTTATTTTTATTGCCCACTATCTGTTTGATGAAATGTCAACTATTACTTTTGAATTATAATAACCTATTTTATGATGAGAAATTTAGTATATCTTATGCTTTAAAAGTCGTTTAACTATTTGTTTGATGAAATTTTAAAATTTTGATAAAATGCCAAAATATTCAGATAAAATGCCAATTATTGCTCACTATCTGTTTGACGAAATGCCAAAATTTTGATAATTCTGGTTTATGTTTGAGTTTGTAGAATCCATTTAACTTTTGTTTCTGACTTTTATGTGTGTATTTGTAGGTTTTTTTTCTAAAAATGGCTAGCGAAGAAGTTCAATCATCCAATGATGTTCCACCGACACAAGAAACTCAAATACCTCTAAATGGGAGGAATGTCGAAAGTCAAGATCTTGAAGCCGTTCGTGAGCCTAGTGTAAGTCCTAACAAAAGAGGACTCAAATCAGCCGTTTGACCTCATTGCAAAAAGCAGAGGTTTTACGACATGTTTAACGCCGTATGAAAATATTGTGGGAAGAACCTTGGTGGTGAGATACCAAATGATACTACTCATTTAAAGAACGATCTTCGCATTTGTGCAACTCGCAATAAAATAAGTCCAACACAAACCTTGCTTAAAGTTTCTGAAGTGCCGGGAAAGAGTAAAGAATCATTTGTTGCTGGAACTTACACTTTTAATCAAGATCTTTCTAGGACTAGGAATGAACTTGCAAAGATGATTATTCTTCATGAATACCCGATCATGATGGCTAACCATGTTGGTTTTAGAAGTTTTATACATTCTCTTAAACCTTTTGTCAAGATACCTTCTCGCAATACTATGAAGAATGACATCATGAAGTTGTATGAAAGTGAGAGGACAAAGCAAATGAACTCACTTGGCAAGAATAAAAGTTGTGTTGCGATAACTACTGATATGTGGACTTCTACCAATCAAAACAAAGGGTATATGACTGTCACAACTTATTTTATTGTTGAAAACTGGAATTTGAAGAATTGAATCATAAGGTAAATATTATAATTTAACGTGATTATTTTATGTGATGTTTACTTATGCATTGTCTTGTTTGATGTTTAATTCATACTACAATTTAGATTCATTATGTCTATATTTTAGGTTCATATATGTGCCTGCACCACATTCTGCTGAAGTGATTGATGATTATTTGTCAAAATGTTTGTTTGAATGGAATGTTGATAGAAAATTGTCAAAAATAACGGTTGATAATTGTAGCACCAATGATGCTTTGATTGATTATGTGATTAATAAGATTGGACTTGTGTCTTTTGTTTTGAATGGTGAATTGTTTCATATGTGTTGTTGCACGCATATCTTAAACTTGATAGTTAAATATGGTATGCAAATAATTTACAGTTCAATTGAAAAGATTAAGGAAAGTGTTGGTTATTGGGTTAAAAAACCTAAGACGGAGGAGAAATTTAAAGATACTTGTCAATAATTGAGTATGACCTATGAAAAGAAGCTTGCACAAGATTGTGGAACAATATGGAACATTACTTATTTGATGCTTGCTTCTGCATTGCCTTATGAAAAAGTTTTTCAACGTTGTGCAATACGTTTTAGTCATTATAAATCCTTACCAAGTGAAAAATATTGGAACGTTGCAAGAGAAATTTGTGACCACTTGAAATTGTTTTTTAGTGTCATCAAGTTGTTTTCAAGTACAAAGTATTCAATTTCAAACCATTATTTTTCCAAAATTTGTGAAATAAGGTTGGCTTTATGAGAGTGACAAAGTTCTTCTAGTGATACATGTAACATCCCGATTTTTAGTTTATTATTATTTTAATTACTTAGAATTTATTTGTTTATTTGATGTGGTTAAATTGATGGGTTAGTAGATTTTTATTTGAATTGAGGAGCAAATGATGTTTTTGACATTTAGGAGAGAAATGTATTTTTTGTGATGATATTAAAAAATAAGAGAAACAAGGTGTTTGAGTAAAAGGGATGTTTAAGTGAAGTAATTGTGTAGTGTTTTCTTTATGAAGAATGAATAGACACTAAGTCAGTTAAAAAAGTACTTTAATACAAGAAAGGGAAAAAAAATAAAGAATTGAAAAATGAAAGAGTAATAAATGGTATGATATAAAAAGAATCATTAATGATTTATTGGCAATGTACACTAACATAAAAAATGGAGAACAACGTATAATTTGTGGTTAATATGATTTATAGGTTAATTCACTACCCAAAAAAAAAAAGCATATAATTTGCGGTGAAGAGAGTATAATAAGTAGCATAAAAAGTAATTATATTTGATTTCTATATTTTATATTAAATTATTGTTAAGTATGATTTATTTTTTATGAAGTTATTAGATATGATTTTTGTCCTTATAAATATCTCAAATTTGAGTTGTACTTATAAATGATAAGCATTATCAACATTCATTTTTTTTTCCTTGTGAGTTATTCATTTCTTATTTACTAAGAAAATGGATTGTTTTGACCAAAAATAGTAAATAAGAAAATAAATTGTTTTGACAAAAAAAAAATTTAATAAAATAATAATTTTAAATTTATATTCTTTTTTTGTAAATTGATTTTTTTTTGTCAAAACAATCTATTTTCTTATTTAGTTTTTTTTGTTCAAAATAATCAATTTTCTTAGCAAATAAGAAATGATTAATTCACAAGAAAATAATAATATGAATGTTGATAATGCTTATAATTTATAAGTATAACTCAAATTTGAGATATTTCTAAGGACTAAAATCATATCTAATAATTTCATAAAAAAATAACTCATACTTAATATTAATTTAATATAAAAATCAAATATAATTACTTTTTATACTTTCTCCACATCAAATTATATGTTTTTTTTAGTGAATTAACTTATAAATCATATTAACCAAACATTATACGTGTTTCTCCATTTTTTATGTTAGTGTACATATTAATCATATTAATGATTCTTTTTATATTATACTATTTATTACTCTCTTATTTTCCAATTCTTTAGTTTTTTTCCTTTTTATACGATTGTTTGTAAATTTATGAAGTTATGATGACAATTCCTTGATTCGAATATATGGGTATTGTGTTATTGAGTTTTATGTTGTAATTGCTGAATTCCATGAAGTTGTTCCTTAATTGATGTTTGATACGTATATGTGAATGAGGGGATATGCATGAGTTGAAGATGAGAGAATATTGTTGTGACAATTATGAAGATGAGGGAATGATGTTGTTATTGTTGTTGTCGTGGTCATGTTTAAGAGTAGAATTAACATTTTAAAATTGAAAGGAACAACTTAAGATAATTTGAATCATGTAAACTTGAAGTGTTAGAGAATTGAGTAGATTTAAGTGAAATTAAGACATATTTGAATGGATAAATTTTGTATGAAGTTATGGGTCGAGTTTGGTGAGAATTAGACCTAAACACGGAGTTGAAAGAAGTGTTATTTTTGAAGGCAAAACGAAAAAGAAAAACTGCAACTTTTTTGTTCCGAATTAGATTTACGTGTCTTAATGAAAGTTGTAGATATGGATGTTAGCTTTCATTTTGCTTTGGTCGGACTTCATTTTGATACCTACAACTAAGATATGATCAAAATACTACACATGAGTCAGCAAGGTCGTGCTCTTTTCCCAGGCTTAGGAAAACCAATTTTTCCACAACTTTCTGTTCCAAATTAGGTTTTGGTATCTTTATGAAAGTTGTAGATATTGATGTTAGCTTTCATTTTCCGTGGTGACTCCATTGAGAAATTTAGAACTTGAGATATGGCTAGAATACTACACATGAGTGATGTTGTGTTTTTCCCTTTCTGAGTAGAACCTTATTTTTAAACTCTTAAAGGTACCCCAAGACGTAAGATAATGTCTCAAACCCTTGTGATAGAAGTATGACTTAGTATTGTATGAGTAGTTTGCTAAACTTATGAAGAATTTAACATAAGGCACGAACACAAGAGTGTTAATGAAGAAGTAAGAAGAAGACATAAGGAGTTAAGTAAGATACTATTGATGAAAATAAAAGGACATGTTGAATTATGAATTGAATTGTGGACTTACAAAATGATTAACAAGATGAGTAATTAGTGTAGCGTACTTAAGGATGTGAAATGATGTGCCGATGTATTGATGTGTTATTTAATGATGAGAAATGGATGCGTTATTTAAAAATGTGTAAATAATAAAATATTTGATGATATGTAATTCTTGAGTTATTTAACGAAGAGTAAAATGATGAACTATCTAATTAAGTGTAATTTGTGAATTATTTTAATGATGAGAATGTGATGAGTAATTGTTGAGTTATGTTAGGAAGTGTAAATAATGAATTATTTGACTAAATATAAATGAGAAATTATTTAATGATGCAAGATTGATGTGATTAAATGAAGTTGTGTTATATAATAAAGTGATTATATATAGATGTGATTAAATGAAGTTGTGTGATATAATGAAGTGATTATATAATCTTTTATTGAAATGAAGTTGTGTTATATAATGTTGTGGTTAAATGAAAATATGTCTTATAATGAAGTGATTATATGATGATGTGTTGAAATGATGATGTGATGATATGCCGATGTGAATATATGTTGATATGACGATGATGGTATTTAAAGATGTGAATTGTTGACTCATTGAATGACGTGTAATGTTGATGTGGTAATTTGGCATTCATGCATTCATTGTCGAGCATATTTGAAGATGTAGTGTGTGTGTGTGTGTGTGTGTGTGTATTTGATGGTGGTGTGGACAAAATTAGTAACATACCTCTGATATCCAAAATATTTGAAGATGATGATAGGTTTGGTATCACATGCATATAGAGTCAAGTTAGGCACATTGCATGCATATTTGCAAATATATTGATGATGTGTTATGTGTAGATGTGAATATTTGACAATGTGTTATACAAAAATGTGAATATTTGAATATGTGATATCCAATGATGTGCTTTTATTGTAATAATGTGTGAATGATGTACATTTTGCTACATGCCAACTTGATGTCTTTAATTGTAGTTTATGTTTGCATATGTTTATAAGATGATAATTGAGACTTATTAACTTTGATGACATGAATATATACATTTATAGGTAGAAAGTAAATTTTGTCTGTTTTGTGATGAATATGTTGTTGATGTATGCATGATATTGTTGCTTATCCTAAAAACTATACATGTGTTCGCATTTCCTCTAGCTTGATTATGTATGTCACCCTATGTATTGTGGGTTTGACGCCTACGCCCTTCAGTGTAGACTTGCAGGTTATGGACGCGTAGTTGTCGTGAATTTTTGAGGATGACTTTAGAGCCTACCTGTCTTTTATCGCTTTTCTTTGGAGTCTTGTTTAATGGTGCTATAATTAGGATAATTTGAGGTTTTTATGTTCTTATCGAATTATTGATGGAACCTTTGTGTTTATTTTGATGATATATCTTGAGATATGATATTGAATCTATGTTGTTGAGATTTTATTTTCCACTGCGACATATTATTTACCTGATAAACTATGTATGAATTGAATTAACGAAGAGTAGCGCCTTGAAGCACTTGATATATGTTGCATTTTATATTTAAATATTATATGTGGAGTTTAGTGTGTTACAATACCATTCGGAATATGGCAAGAGATATGACAATAATGTTTGACAAGTATTGGGGTTTGATTAATTGAGTGATTGCAATAGGGGATGTTTTGGATCCTAGATATAAAGTAACAATGTTGAATTACTTCTTCCCTCTTATTTATGGTAGTGATTCTTCTAATGAATTGGCAAAGGTGAAGCATATGTGTGAAAATTTGATTTTTGAATATCAAACAAGTGATAATATGGTTCATACTAGTAGTAAATGTAGTGCATCAACATTATATGGTCCTCATGTCGAAAAACAAGATTAGGAGAAAGGTTTTATGAAATTATGTGATAGAAAATGCTTCAACTACTATAGGGAAATCAAAATTTGTTTCTTACTTATAAGATGACATTTTGCTGAATAAAGAGAATAATGAGTAACTTAAATTTTTTGAAATACTAGGATGGTGGAAATAAAATGGTTTGAAATTTCCAACTTTGCAAAAGATTATAAGAGACTGTTTAGCAATTCCAATCTCTACGATTGCTTTAGAATCTACCATTAGTAATGGTGGTCGTATTGTAACCCCACAATGTAGTAGGTTGAAGGAAGACACAGTAGAGGCTTTGATGTGCAGCCAAAATTGGTTCCGAACATAAATGCAAGGTAGTACATTTTATGTTAAATTCATCTTTATTTATCATTTTTATTTTTATAACCATAATTGTAATTTAGCTATTTTTTACTTAGGTTATTCAAATATATTGGCTTATTTTGAAAGTGATGATAAAGATATGGATGATGATGATGAGGTAGTGTAAAAACTATTGTTGACTACTTTTACGTTTTAAAGTATTTTATTGAAGTAGCTATGGCTATATATTTACTTGTTGGAAATGAGTCAAGCATAATTGTGGAAGGGAGATGAAGAAGATCTTACAAGGAAAATTTGGAAGAAGAGACATGATTTTTTGTTGTGAATAGATGTCTTCCTATTTTGAATTTAAATGTAACTTATGTTAAGTGATGTGACTTGTCCAGATTTGTGGTTTTACTAGTAGAATATGATTTAATTCTCTTGTTTATCTATTAGTAATGTGACTATATTAAGTAATTCAACTCTTTCTATTATTTCTCTTTGTACTTATCTATTAATATCTATTAATTCTCTTTTGCCTGGAGTATGTATGTATGTGTTTAAGACACTGTATACAACTTTTATTTGAGAAATTTATTGAGAAATAATTTCCATTATCTTAAGAAAATTATTGAGATATAACATATTTGGTAGTTTAGTTCTCGTGAGCTTAGCTCAGTTGGTTAAAACAATGCATAAAAATATGCAAGGTCCGGGGTTCTCGTGAGCTTAGCTCGTATTGTTTTGTGAATACCTCTGATTGTATATCAAGTATTCAAAACCTTATTCAATTATTTGTAATTGTTAAGAGAAGTCTCTTTCAGTTGTGATTGAGCAAAGGAAGTCTCTTGGAGTTGTCCT
>Ga0228710_1006401_pt1 | contig 17841 bp, 14 predicted proteins | sample MedpolnodulmetaG_FD_177995 | JGI IMG/M metagenome (GOLD analysis project Ga0228710, IMG submission 177995) | Root nodule microbial communities from Medicago polymorpha collected in Santa Monica, California, United States - pink nodules | ecosystem: Host-associated > Plants > Roots > Nodule...
CCAAACACATCTATTAATATAGGTTTATGTGTGTCGCAGACCACATAAACTGTCGGTGCATTGTGGACCACAAAAAATATATAGTTTGGACTATTCAAGATGAATTGTCCTTCACCCTACAAAGTAAAAGTTTGACAAACACAAGTTGCATTATACATTAAATACAACAATCAGCCAAACTAAACATAATAAATCATAGATCAGCCAAACTAACTTTTTCACCGGACTCTTCCATGTGAGCCCTGATTTATTCGTATGTGTTGGGCCAAATCAAAAAAATCCGAATATCTTTGAAAGATTTGACCAAGAAAACGTCCAACTCGATTGATCATTTAGTACTATACTGACCAAATATTAAAAACATTATTCTCTTATCGTCGTCTTTCCTGAGTTTCATTTGGGTAAACTAGATGCTTTCATCTTAGCCAATCGATGAACTTTGATGCTCAGCAAGACTAACTCATTGAACATGTTTTTTAAGTTGGTCAGCAGTACTTGACTGGTCAGCAAGACTTGAAAACGTTTTTTGGACCATGCATTGATGGACCATTACCCTCTATGAACCATACTTTACAAATTCTCTCTATAAATATCCACCAACCCATCATAAATTCTTATTTCATCTCACATTTTCTCCTTCTCTTTACTTCTACAATGTGATTTCATCGTTTGTCTTTCATACAAAAATGTTACTCTAATATTTTATGGATTGTATAAATGGTCAAAAGGCAAGGTGCCAATTTGAAAATTGGCACAATTTGTTTGGGTGTAAGGTAATCTATATGGGTGTAAGGTTGATCATTAAAGTCTAATTCTCCCTAGACAGGAAACAAACCTTACCCCAACCTCATTTCCCCTTCATCTTCTTGCACCGCATGTTTATCATTATGTGTTAAATAATTATTGTGTAATAAGCTTCAATGGCAATGTAAATGTACAATGAAATATATGAATTATTAATAAAATGAGAATTTAATTAATTTTTGTCCTTTTATATTTTTGTCTCTTTTAATTTCGATCATTTTCAATCATGTCTTCTTAATATTATATGTCAATGTTGTTCAATAATTATTGGCAAAGAAAGTTTTCGGATTATAGAATTTAAAATCCCTCTATAGGATTGCGGATTTTAGAATCCAAGCAAAAGGTATTTTGAAAAAAAAAATAGTGCGTGTGAGTAACTCATATGGTGAAAAAAGTAATAGCCTTAATTATATATTCGATAAATATTTTATTCCCTTCCGTTAATAAGTTAACCCCAAATGTCTAAGGTGAACCAACATTATAGGTGATCTACCATAAACCTCGTAAATTTTTAACCTTAATTGTTTGGTATATTTGTCAAAATTTATACTATTTGATTTTGGAGGGGTCTATTGTAAGTAATGACACGTCATTTCACATTATTTTCTGTATATTTTTCAGTCATTTTAGTTATGATTTGACGCAAATTAGATGATCTTTAGAACAAATCCATATGGTATAAGAGACATTTTTTAATGTTTTTACATTCAGTCATATAATTCTAGTTTTCCCTTAACAAAACAATTTTTAGAGGTTTTGATGTATTTCACTAAAAAATCATGTAATTCAGCAAAGCAAAACACCTTATGAAGACTTGGAAAGACAATGAATGAAGATTCAAAAGGCCTCTAAATAAATTACAAGTTGAGGAAATTTTATCTCAAGTTCGAAGATAATTTTGGAGGAAGAAAACACTCAAACAGACGAAGAAATGGCAAAAAAATGCACTGAAAATTGGTGTTGTGTGCCCGGGTGTGCTGCTATACTCCGTGGAGATGTGCAAAATAGTGCTGAAAAATACTGTTTTGTCATACCCCAAATTTTGACCACTTTTTTTATGTTTTTTACCTACTTTTATTCGCCAAGTAAAGTTGTCGTCTCAGATGAAATTTCGGCAGAGAGGTATTTTAAAATACCTCATTTTAGTTTCGAAGGAACAATTTTAAGTTTCATTTGTTATTGTTTTTATTTTATTGGCTTTTTTATCTCATTCTCATGTTATTTATTTTATTTTAATTAATTTTCTTTTATTTTAAGTAATTTTCGTTTTTTAATTAATTAATATTTCTTCTTTTAATCCTTTGGTCCTTTTAGTCATTTTGTCCTTAAGGTTCTTGCTGCCCAAGTCAGGGGCATTTTTGTCCAGTCCATTTTCAGTCTAACCCTAATTCAGTACTATTTAAGCCATCAATCATTGCAGAGAGAGAGGGTCAAAAACGCGTCAGAAAGGCTGCCAATCACTGTTCATGACACAGCCGCACCAGTCCTTTCACAAACACCCAAATTTTCTCTCTCTCTTCTCTTTTCGAATCAAACACAAGAAAATCACAAAAAATGGTGAACATCACATGAACATCATGAACATTCAAGTATAATTTCCAGAATTCCAACAGAGCCATAACAACACAAACATTTTCGAAATCCATCCCTAACCACAAATAATCACCAATTTCGAATCCGTACAACACAAAGCAACAAATCTGTAACAAGACAAAGGAGAAGGACTCAAAACCAGCCGTTACCTTCCAAGAACAACACGAATCAGATCTGAATTAGTAAGAAGAAGGGAAGAGGTAGATCCTTGTCTCTTTTCTCTTTTGATTTTGTGTACAATCTTAGATCTAGTTCGATCTCCCCACCTCTTTCTAAAAATAATTTCGGAAATGAAACAAGGAAGATGAGAAGAAGAGATTAGGCCAAAAAAAAAATTTAAAAAAATAGTTTAGTGTTCCGACGCGGTGGCTTCGCCGCCGGAAAACGGTCGGCCGCCGCGTCGGACTTCTATCTCTCTTCTTCTCCGTTTTGCTGTTTGGTTAGAGAAAAGGGAGAGCTTCTCTCTCTAACTCAAGTTAGAGAGAGAAGTGTGTAAGGATTATTTGTTTTTTTGGTGAGTTCCTCCATTTATACCACTTTTTTTTTTGTGATCCCATGTGCATGTCTTTTACTGTTTACTGTGCGCAGACAAGTTTAGAACGTTAGATCTTGGATCTGACGGTCAGTTTTGTTACTTGATTTAAATTACATGTGCCCTCTCTATTTCCCCTGCTGTGTTCTTGTGGTTTGAGCCGTCAGATCATAGATCTGACGGTCACTGTTACTTTCCTGGTATATTTATGTGTATGTCCTTTGCTTGTGCTCATTGTGTTCCTTTTCTTTTTAAACTCTTGATCTTAGATCAAGTGGCTGTGATGAAAATACTGTGATTAAATGTGGATCCTCTGATTCATCAGACGGTCCAAATTTGTTCAGTGCTGAGCCTATTTTCTTTTATTCATTTTCATTATGTTTTTTACTTATTTACACTATAATTGTTACTTTCTCATTTTTTATTTTCCTAACTTTTAATGTTTATTATTGTTTATTTATTTTCACCTCTTTTTTTTTATTTATTTTTAACTTGTTGGTTTATTATTTGATTGTAGTTTATTTTGTCTCTATTTGTGCTTAAAAATTGTTGCATGCATATTTAATTCTTGTCATTTATTTTATTGTCATCATTTTATTAGTGTGTATTTAGGTTTGATGTAATTTAATTCATGCATTTTATTTTCTTGTCATTTATTTTTCTCTTGAAGCTTTAGAATATAATTAGGAACTATGTAATCATGATAATGAAAAGATGCACCGGCACCACAATTTATTTACCGCATAATGTCATAAACCGCAATCGAGGGCCGAAATGAATTAGAGACAAAATAGGTTAATTATTGGACTTTAATTATATTCTTAAAATCAAACTACTAGTAATTTTAGGTTCATCTCCATAACTTGAGAATTTGCTTAGGATCCAATATCCTTTGTAAATTTCTCGCTTTTTTTCACCACGTTACGTCATTACGCTTAGTTTATTAATTCTCGTTTAACTTAGAAAAATCTTTTTACTAAAAAATCAAATATGTAAAACTCCAAAAATATTTTCTTAAAGAAACTTTGGATTATTCCAAGTGCTTTATTTCCCTTTTATTTTCTTAATCAAATGTTTAATCAATTTAATATCCATATTTAGACTTGAGTTTTCTTGTAATTAAAATTTGACCAACCTCATCTTATTTTCTCTCATGCCTTGAGGCCTCTTTCCTCTTCTCAAAAATATTTTCAAAAATTATAAAATTAACCTAACTCACCAAAAATAAATTTTGAGAGTGAACTACATAAGGCAAATATTTCCAAGATAAGCGAATAACTTAGCACAAGATAAATTAGGCAAAAGGTTCCTACGGAGTACCGTAGTCGTGTAGGGTGCTTAACACCTTCCCTCCGCGAAATCAACTCCCGGATCCAAATTCTCTTAAGGGTTTTTTTCTCTTTTTCCCTTCCCAAAAATAAAAGTAGAAAGTTTAAAGATTAAAGGTTCAAAACCAATCAATGGATTGATACCCGAAAATCAGGAGCACATGTTTTAACTAACACATCGCACACATCAACCCAAGTATGAGGCGCGTGTGCTTCCATGAAAAAAAATGGCATTTTGCACATCAAGCCACAAGTTTGAGGAAAAAGTCCAGTTTTTTTGCTCAAACCCACTTGGATATCAGCCTATAAATACAACTCCTCTCATTTACAAATTTTTATTCATAACTAATCAGTTCAAGAGAAAGGCAACCACTTGGAGTATTAAGTGAGAAGTCTCTCTCAACCTTTGTCTCTAGAGTATGTTTTATTTCTTTTGCAATTTGTCTTTTGTTGCCATAAGTAACTAAATCTTAATAGCGTAGGATTCTAAGATGAACCTCTATATGCTTGTTGGATCAATTTAGTTCAAGTCTTTTATTCAGATATTTTATGAGATTTATTTAATTTTTATATGCAAAAGTTTTAATGCTTTTAGAAATTCTACGGAGTGACATACCTAATGAATCTCATTTTAACCTAGAAACAGAGGATGCAAACAGTGATCCTGAGGACACTCCTGATCACTCTTTTTCTGAACATTGCATTATACACTTTATTCTTTCCTCTTGGTAAGATAGACGACATAAGGCTACCCATTTGTAGACCAACTAAGGTAATATTTATTTTCTAGAATTAGATTACGTGTTTTAGGATTAGGATTCATAAGTTAGTTTAAATCGTTTTAGAAAACGGTAGTTTTAACTTTAATTAGAATAGAGGCTTAAATGTGTGTTTGGTCCCTGCACTTTCACCCAATTTTGGTATTGGTCCCTGCGCTTTTTTTTGTTTGACATTGGTCCCAGCAGTTTGTAAAATTTTTGGTTTTAGTCCTTCTGTTAAGTTTCAGTTAAAAAAAACCAAAACTAACGGTGTGCCACGTGGACCAATCATGACACGCCACGTGGCACACTAAAAGACAAAATTTCATAATTGAAATAAATAAATTAAAATAATTAATTTTTAATTAGTCTTTTAGTGTCTAAGAACAATGAGAACACCATGAAAGGAGGTGTACCAGAAGCAGATATGTGTGCTTTCGGAGAATGTTTATCTCTATCATGGAAAATTCCTTATGTTCTTCGTCTTGCTTTTTTTTTTTTGGCCAAATGTTCTTCGTCTTGCTTTTTCTGCTAGAATTGGTGGCCTTCTTTTTGGCTACGATACTGGTAATTTTTATTATATCACCCTCTGTTTCTTCATAAACTTTTTATGATCTCATGCATCAATCCCTTTTATTTTTCTAAACATCTCTTTTATTTTTTTTAAAAAAAATATAGTCAAACTCTTTTACTCTTGTTTGCATCTTTTATAAATTTTAATTGAATTCATATACTATAATGATTTTCAAGAATTCTCCTTAATTTCAATTATGGCGCAATATCAATATCTTTTACATCTCAGAATGATGACAATTAGTGTTCGCAATATGTTTTGCATAAAGTTCGAATAATTAAAAATTAATTATTTTGATTTATTTATTTCAATTATAAAATTTTGTCTTTTGATGTGTCATGTGGCGTGTCATGATTGGTTCACGTGGCACACCGTTAGTTTTGGTTTTTTTTTTAACTGAGACTTAACAGAAGGACTAAAACCAAAAGTTCTACAAACTGCAGGGACCAATGCCAAACAAAAAAAAAGCGCAGGGACCAATGCCAAAATTGGGTAAAAGTGCAGGCCCCAAATACACATTTAAACCTAGAATAGAATAAATGCGTAGGATTATTTAGTGTAGATTAAATGCGTTTTAATTTTTGCTAGCATTATTTAGATTCTTAACTTATTTTTTTTTAAGAAAGATTCTTAACTTATTTCAAAGACAACAAAAAAGTTTTAGTGTGACAATTTAATCGGGTAGATTAAAAAAAATTCATCTAGGAATGCTTGTTCCCTAACAATAGATTTTAATTAGGTAGATTAGTAGTATTTCCTTGTTTAAATTAGAGCATTTTCGGCTTAGAATTAGTATTTAACTACTTCTTCATTTACCCTATAAATTACCAAAAATGTTTTTTTAAGGAATAATACCAAAAATATTAAAAAGCTTCACATACCTACTAAAAGCTTTCACATCTCTTTAGCATACCCCGAAGTTCAAGACCATGATAATTATTTAGGCTCGCGAAAGATACTTATCGTAATCACGACATCTATTTTGTACATCATAACCAATATAATGAGACTTTGAGCCAGATATATTATACACTTCTACTATAATTCTTTCTATATGTATGTTACATGTTTGAATGTCATTTTTGCTCGGATTTCCGACCGTTCTTTATGGACTATCAATCATATTATATTACACACGAGACACTTTTTTTTATTCCTTGAGCCTTTTCAATCTGCCTTTATTATCATTATCCTTTGCTAAACCCCTTTGAGCCTCCATGCAATATTTCTTTTGTTTTTATTAAGTGACAAGTCATGTCACAAGTTTGAATTTTTGATGTCATCTATTGATTTCTTTTAGGAGTAATGATATTTGAACGACCATTTGTGACAACTTTTTTGACAACTTCTTTTTCCTCTCTTTCTATTGGTTAAAAATAATGGAGAGAGAAAAAAGAAGAGAGAGACTAAAAACATAATGTGAGTATGAAAGAGAGAGTTGTAAAAAAGTTGTCATAAAATGGTTGTACAAATATTATTTCTCTTCTTTTAGAGCTAAATAGAATATTTTTAAGAACTTTGTATGATTTGAATATATATTTAGGGTTGCTCTTTAAATGTAAGGGAGAAATGTAATGGCAAAGAGGTAGAGCTAGAAAAGAGATGAAAAATGAAGGGACATTAGGCAGACTCTATCACAGTAGTTAGAATGATTGCCTTTTGTTTTGCAGTAATTTGCATGAGCTTCACTTTTCAAGTAGAGTAAGAAAAGCATATTAGAAGACGAAACTAAAAATGAGTTCACATTGCATTTTTCTTTTTCATAGATATGGAAGGAAAAAAAATCAAAATTGAGTTCATCCTCTGTGGCACTGACAATCATTTCATCCCCCCATGGCTCTGAAATTAAGCACATTCATCCCCCCGTGGCACTGAACACCCGTTCATCCCCTCGTGGCACTGAACGCCCTGTCAACCCCCCGTGGCTCTGACAATCAATTCAACCCCTCGTGGCTCTGAAATTAAGCGTGTTCATCCCCCCCGTGGCACCGAACGCCCGTTCATCCCCCCGTGGCACTAAACGTCCTATCAACTCCCCGTGGCTCTGACAATCCTTTCAACCCCCCGAGGCTCTGAAAATAAATACATCAATCCTCTGTGGCTCTGAATGTCCAAACCAAATCCCAACGGTTCCAAACTAAGACAACAAACGCCAAAAACCATCATAAAGAAACGTTCCCATCACATCATCAAAAGCAAAGTTAAGGTTAAAACCTTAAACGTCGCCCGACGACATAAGAAAAATAAATTCAAGAAAGAATGAAGATTTTCGCCATAACAAAGAACGGCCAAAGCAAATTTGATTCACCAAAAGGAAAAACACCAAAATCAAGAAGAAAGTTTAAAAATGGCATAAGTATAAAGATCGCCAAAATAAGTTATCGTTACAAAACAATCACCAGGAACGGTGAACATATTGTCAGGCAAAATAAAATAAAACTAATAAATAATACAAGAAGATTTTCACTCCTCGTCCACCACCTGCCCGTCCACGATGATCTTAAAAGAGTCAAGCTCGTCCAACTTCGCGTCAGGATTGAAAAAGAGAACCTGCTCTGTGGCGGGCTGGAAACCATTATCAAAATAGACAGCAAGAGCCCACCTTCCTTCATCAGCAGCAGAATTTGCATCCGCCAACGCCTTCTAAAGTTTTTCCACCTCATCTTTGTGTGCATCCCTCTCAATCTCCACAATTTTCTTCACCTCCTTCATATCGTCAAGCTCTTTCTCCGCAGTCTTCTTCTCTTTTAAAGCTTCCTTTAAACGCCCTTCTAAATCAGTGGCCTTATGCTTCCACTTTTCCACATCCTCAACAACCTCTTTGTATTGTTTTTCCACAATACCATGCTTTAGCTCCATCGCATGGCCCAACAACAAGATACGAAGAGCCGCTGACCCAGCATCAACTGCAAGATCGCCGAACTTGGCTTTTACACCAGCTTCGATGTCGATAGGTGCCAGAGGAACCTGATCCGCCATGTACCTACAAAAAAAAACCATTAGATAAAAGATCAGAATTATAGTTAAAACAACCAGAAACAATGACGAAAAACTTACTTTCAAAAGTTAAACTCCGAATGCCAGAATGACTATGTGGCTTGAGCGTTTAAAGAAGTGTCGCCCATAACAATATCTGCCCCGCCGCTACTAGCAGGAAGATGGACCCTTCCTGTATCCACGCCCTTGCCAATCTTCGTCTTCTTTGGTGGTGGAGAACTAGCTTGAGAAGGAGTAGCACCGTCCCCAGCAGTTTCCAAATTTTCCATTTCCACCTCTCCAACGTCAGTATCATTCTTCGCAGCAAGATCCTTCCTTTCCAGCTTTCTTTGTTGCACGCCAGCCTGATCGCTCGACACATACCCGTCTGAGTTCTTCTTCTTTTCCAGCTCCGCCAAGTACTTCTTGCGCTCAGCTCCAGTCAATGGCAACATGATTTCTACATTATAAAAACAAAAAATTTAGAACATAAACATGCAGAAAATACGAAAAACATAAAACTCAAAACTTAGGACACTCACGAAAGTAGGCGTCCATGCTTTCAACATCTCCCTCTCGATTTAGCAACTCGTGAATATTGATGAGAGGAAACTTTTCCAAGAAACATACTAAACACTGTTTGTAGGGCGACATTTTAGCAAAATCGCAACCCATCACCGCCAAAGGAGTCTGGGTCCATTGGAGAGGAAACTTAGGATTCCCATCTATCAGTACTGATGTAGTTGAACACCCTGGCACACCCTGTATCCTCGCAAATGAATCTCGCCATTCCTTCTTAAAATTTGAGGCATACGGAGGAAAGAGCCTCTTACCAGCATGAGCACTGATGAAAATCCACGTTCCTTTGTTGACATCCTTAGTACCATAAAAATGGAAGAAGACGCCAACCGAGGGTTTCAGACCTAAAGACTTACACAAAATTTCGAAGCCGCGGATAAACGCCCAACTATTAGGACGGATCTGGGTGTGCGCCACATTCAAAAATTTCAACACATCCATCTCGAAAGGCGTGAAAGGAATCTTCACACCAAACTCCTCCAAAACTGCCATATACATTAAAAACGATTCGTCTAAATCACCCGCCATCTCCTGATCACACACACGTAGGGGTGGGAATAGGCTAGGCCGAGCTAGGCTTTACAAGGCCTGAGCCTAGCCTGCCAAATATTTTGAAGGCCTAAGCCTGGCCTTCTGAAAGCCTGATACAACCTGCTAGCCTGTGTTAAAAGCCTATTTTATATGAACATCTTTAAATGAGCAGTGTGTTTTAAGTTTAAATAGATTAGCGAACTAATATATCAATTAGATTAAAATCTCTTTTGATAATCAAGATGAGTTTTTAGGGAATTTGACTATATCATATTTCAATTCTAGTTTATAATAATACATTTAAATATGCAAAAAATTAATGTATACTAATAAGCTTAAATTACTGAAAAAGTGAATAAATTTTTATTTTAATTCAAAGTACAAAATATAATATAATAATAAATAATATTATTCATATTTACTTAAATAGGCCGGCCAAATAGGCCTAAGAGGCTTTTTGAATAGCCTGTGGCCTGACCTTTTAAGCTAAATAGGCTTCTAAAAAAGCCTAGGTCTTCTCCGTTTAAGAAAAAAGCATGGCCTGACCTGGTCTGTCGTAGGTTAGGCCATAGGCCCATGTAGGCCGGCTTGGCCTATTCCCATCCTTACACACACGCTCATCTACGTCGCAAGATAACACCACGTCCTCCTCATTCCCAGTTGAGGAGATATCTAGCTTGGTACGAAAGAAATTAATATCTGAAACATCAGTGTACAACGAGAACTCCACACGAACTTCTTTTGCAAAGCAAGCCATTCCTCTAAGCCTAGATATCGACGACGTTAACACCTCGTTTTTCAATTCCGACGACAACGCATGGAAAGGACAGATCTCTCGACATACTTCCTCTTTAGGAGCTGTTCCTGAGGAAGCATAGAGAAACACACAATCACTACCACTACCCAAATCATCATTACCATCGCTAGATAATTCGCTAAACAAATCTTCCCCATAAAACCCTAAGTTATAAACCTCCCAATCAATCACGCCGTTGGGACTAGTGGCATGCCTCAAACAATCCTTCCTCAACTGATCTCTTTCAGCTGGATTAATCACCTTGCCCGAATCGCTGCACTCTCTAATCAAAATCATCTCCTAGATTTAAGGCTACAAAAGTAAAAATAAAGCTATAAAAATAAGAAGGGTAAAGGAGTACCTGAGAAAAACGAATTAACTCTCAAACAAAGATTGGAGAAGCTGCGAATGGAAGAAAGCAAAATGAACGAGAAAATGGAAATGAAAATGAAAAAGATCAGTCACGCTTTTATAGGAAGAGTTAAAGGTCGCCTCAAAAAATATGTCAGGGTCTTCAATTAGTGGAGACACGTGGACAAAAAACTACGATTTGGACTCGTGGACATCAACGGAAAGTCATGGAATCTGAGCCGTCAAGATTCCCAGGATAAATCTATAGAACTCACCTTAATTTATTATTCACGCCATAACAAACCATCTCGCCTTGTGCCAAGACTCATGCTTGGGGGGGCTAGATGGATCGTCGGCGCCAACGGATCGTACATATACCCTCGGGGGCTCTCAAGACATTTTTACATTGCCCTAGGGTAACGCTCTTAATACAGCTCACGTGTATACCTTTGAAGATTCTCCGAACATTTTGGTGTCATCTTAGGGGAATCCTCCAAATGCAAAAATAAAATGTCAAGAAATGTACCAAGCATGATTCAATTTTTAAAACCACTTCGCCTTGTCCCAAGACTCATGCTTGGGGGGCTGTGGACCGTCATGATATTACTAAGGACCTAAAAGACCTCCAAAAGGGCTTTTAGTCCCTCTTAGAGGCTTCAGCGCCCTCCATAAGGGCCCTGAAGTCCAAGGCGCGTCCTAGTCAAAGCCCCCCCTTTATTTACTTCTAGAAACCTCTAGAGCACGCCTAAAATACCAAAACGTAGCAACATTTTCTTTAGAATATAGCTCCATTTCTTCACACTAGTACCACATCAATGTCAAACAAGGGACATTTAAAGTACTAAGAAGTAAGAAATGATCCTCTCATGTCAAATTTTAACATCAAAGAAAGAGCTGAACTCACACCATTTAAGAATAAAAATAGGAATGGGTTAACATATTTCTTCTAAGTTTGAGTAGTAAGAGATAACACTTCTATATAAAAAATTTACATGGGAAATCCATTCCTAAAGTACAAGTAATTTTGATCTGGAAGGTTGACTTTTCAACAAAATAACCTAGAATAATTTGTTCATAACATAATAAGGAATCTGCATGAATTCTTCTAGTTGTCCATTTATAAATATAAATACTACTATTATTACTTTATCCAATATCCCACAGCACCAAAACCAATATAATAACGGTAGTTTGCAATTTTGCACGTTTCGTTCATTTATTGATGCCTTAATTTTGGGTTACAGACCGACATTGATCAGTTGCTAAAAAACCACTGCATCCTGATTTTTTACGAGGTAGATGCATTGGACAAATAAACCGACAAAGAAAGCTATTCAGAAAGTGCTCAGAAATTTTTTGTGTCCCAACAGAAAATATTAAGAAAGGTTAAAACGTTCCATAACTTTCTTGCATAGAATTCAAGATGCATATAAAGACTAAGTCAATGGTACTCAAGTGAAATATTTCCTCCAGTCCTAAATATAAGATATGAATTTTTTTTAGGTTTATTGAATAATTAATGTATTTAGACTACAATGTAAACAAAATACATCATTTATTCCATGAACCTAAAAAAAGAATCTTCTTTTATATTAGGTTAAAGTGCACTTTTTTCCCCTAATTTTCAAAAACTTGCAATTTTGACTCCCTATATACAAAAACTATAATTTTAGCCCCTTAAGATTTATGCCTTTTGCACCTTTGGTCATTCTAGTCAATTTTGACCAAGGCAACGCTTATTTGGCATGCCACACGTGTAATTAACCATTTAAAAAAAAATAAAAATGTCACATTTTAAATAGTTGAATTAAAAAAAAAAGAAAAAGGAAATGAAGAAGGAGAGGCACGTGAGGGGTTCATCAACCCCAGCAACATCTTTAATCTCCTTCATCTTCTCTTTCATTTTCTTAACCAACACCAGAAAATACAACATGAATCTTTTCAACAACAACAACAATCTCATCAACAACAATAACAATCGAGATTTTGAGAAGAGAGAGTGAAAAAGAAAGATCCTGACAACATTTTCAATTTCATTTCATCTTCTTAAACACAAACACGACAGAGAGAAATGATTCTGCCATTAAAGTTGTTTCATCGGTGGTTGTTCTCTTTAGTTTACACCATCCACCATTAGCATCATTGTTCAATGTTTACTGGATCTGTTTTCTTTAATTAGTATTTTTCTATAATAAGAATGGTAATTTCAACCACAATAATGCAAATCAATGAAATTTTCCTCATCACTGTCACAACAAACTTGGTAATCACATTTGAGCCAGCAAGGAAAGGAAAGAAGAAGATAAGAGAAATAACTTTAATTTGTGATGTAGTTGTGTTTGTTTATGAAGATAAGGAGGAGGTTGAGGAACCTTTCACGTGCCTTTCCTTCTTCATTTCCTTTTTATTTTATTTTTTCATTTTTTTTAATTCAACAATTTAAAATGTTGCATTTTTATTTTTTTTAAAATTGTTAATTACACACGTGACATGCCAAATAAGCGTTGACTTGGTCAAAATTGACCAAAAAGACCAAAGATGCAAAGATGTTAAATCTTAAGGGGCCAAAATTGTAGTTTTTGTATATAGAGGGCCAAAATTGTAGTTTTTGTATATAGAGAGCCAAAATTGCAAGTTTTTAAAAGTTAGGGGGAAAAGTGCACTTTAGCCTTTATATTAAGGACCGAAGGGAGTATGAATGGTAGCATGCACAAGTTTATTTTTAGGGTTATGCTAACAAGTGCTCTAAGGCTATTTAATAAGAATTCGAAAAAGAAAATAATTGTTAAATTTTATATCGAAAAAGTTGCTTTTTAATTTTTCAATAAATTGAATACGCAATTTCCATGTTAAAGTTGCTACTTTAAGCTTCTGCGACACTTATTACCATTTCCCTTATTTTTATTAGTTGATCTAAGAATGTCATCATTGTATCCGGTGAGATACGACCATACATCGTATTCGGTGAGATACAACCATACAGGGACTTATGGATTCAACAGTGAAAAAATAACTTTTCATCGGTGCAACATTATTATATTTATAGAATTTCTTTCCTCAACTCAAAGCTTCTCGCGTGCCCTATTTCAGATTTTAAAATCCGAAAAAATGGAGGGTTTTTCGAACATTTTTACACCATTCAAATTATATGATCTGAAATGTCATAGGGCGCGCGAGAAGCAAGTTGAGTGAAATAAAAAAACTTGTGCCAATATAATTATTTTACTTGGTTATTGTTTGAATTTTATTCTCCTTCAAATACGGCAATGTGCAGTTTTGCATTTCATCCGGAGAGTGGCAACATCTCATGCATGTTCATCTCATATAATTGAGAAGTCACATGGCTGGCAAAATCTTAAAGAAAGTGAGAAAACAAAGAGTAAAAGTAATAACAGGTGAACCACAGTGAAGATGAACTTGTACTCTTGGTGTAGTAACTCATTTTTATTCCTTTTTCAATGGTTCTCCCCACATATTACTCACCAAAGTCCTCACATTATATGCACTTAGGTAAATTGAGTTGTATAATTATGGATATCTTGTTCTCAATATTGATTTCATTTCATCCAAAATTGTAACCCTACAAACAGTGGGTGTCACTAGGAAAAATGAGGTAAATTTGGATTATTCTTTATCAAAACTAATGTTCAAAAAGTACATAAAGTAATAATGCAAAGTCAAATGTATATATATTTCATCATTAAATAAAGGGGGGAAAAATCTCCGTACACAGCTTGCAAGCTACCATCATGGCCTAAAGCAAATATCATATGACCACTCATGGATCTGTAATGCAAAACACATTAGATTCAGTTTCCCTTCCCTCAAAAACAATAGAAAATAAACAAATAAAAAGAGAAAATGGTATAAAGAAATCATGTAGTAGTTAGTTTTTTGTCAAGATGGGCAACTCAGCAGGGCTGCTATGAGGAAATTACAGGACACCTTAGCTTCTCTAATCATTCAAAATTTGTCAAGATGCTGATTGTATATTTTAATTAGTAGTTAGAGATTCATATAGTAACGTGTTCTAGCCATCAGGAATAAAACAATGTCATGGAAAAGAAGTGGTCTACTAGGAAACTTAATTTAAAGCATTTACAACAAAATGAAAACAAATTAAATATTGGAATTGGTTCTTCATGATAGATACCCCTTAACAACTAACTTTAACTATAAATACAAAATCTTGCATGCAACATTTCATAGTAATCATTAACACCAAAACCTCTTCTTTCTATCCATGACTGCTAGGGCTAGTTGCCTCAAAATGGGGCATTTCTGGCCACCAATGGCAATGGCATTGGCCATTGTTTTGATTTCTACTACTATGGTTTCTGCTTCTGATAGCTACATTTACTCTTCTCCTCCACCACCTTATGAGTACAAGTCCCCACCACCACCATCTCCTTCGCCACCTCCTCCTTATGTGTACAAATCACCACCTCCTCCATCCCCATCACCTCCACCACCATATGAGCACAAGGCTCCATCTTATGAGTACAAGTCACCACCACCACCACCTCCTTCACCGCCACCTCCTTATGTATACAAGTCACCACCACCTCCATCCCCATCACCACCACCTCCTTATGTGTACAAGTCACCACCACCACCCTCACCGTCCCCACCCCCACCATACTATTACAAGTCACCTCCACCACCCTCCCCTTCACCACCGCCACCATACTATTACAAGAGTCCTCCACCACCCTCTCCTTCACCTCCACCTCCTTACTACTATAAATCGCCTCCACCACCCTCACCTTCCCCTCCACCACCATACTATTACAAGTCTCCTCCACCACCATCTCCCTCACCCCCTCCTCCATACTATTACAAGTCTCCTCCACCCCCATATATACACAAGGATTCACCATACTATTACAAATCTCCCCCACCACCTTCACCATCTCCTCCATCGCCATACTACTATAAATCTCCCCCACCATCCTCACCCTTTCCACCGCCACCTTACTTTTACAAGTCTCCTCCACCACCTTCACCATCTCCTCCACCACCATACTACTATAAATCACCTCCTCCTCCATCTCCTATTCCCCATACACCTTACTATTACAAGTCTCCTCCACCACCTTCACCATCTCCTCCACCACCATACTACTACAAATCTCCTCCCCCAACATCTCCTATTCCCCACACACCTTACTACTACAAGTCCCCACCACCACCCAAGGTCCTTCCTCCACCATACTATTACAACTCTCCTCCTCCACCCGTCGCATATCCTCACCCACATCCCTACCACCACTCATTGATTGTGAGGGTAGTCGGTAAAGTCTACAGCTTCAGATGCTATGACTGGGAGTATCCTGCAAAGTCTCATAACAAGAAACATCTCAAAGGTACATTACATAGGACTAGACCTCTTTAGAGTAATGACTTTAGAGATAATGCACAATTTTTTATTTTTCATCTGGTAAAGATTTATTTACTATAATCACAATTTTACTTTTGTCAAAAACAAAAACAATTTTACTATAGTTTTAATCATTAACATTTTGATGAAAAAAGAGTACGATTCTCTATTACCTTTTATGATATATATCCAAAGATTATTAAAATCTATATATCCAACTTAATTTCCATCCAAAATACAAAACATAGGGTGCTTTGAACAACTGCAACCTCGCATAAATAAATAAAAACAATCAATAATCACCCTTGTTCTAATTTAATAATCATGCCCAATGTTAAAATTATTTTAGATAGGGATTGTTAAACATACTAATACAATATGTGTCTTTATATATTACTTGTCGTAAACTAATTTTATTTTGGGGGCAGGGGCTATTGTTGAGGTGACATGCAAAGCCGGGAGCAAAATCATCAAGGCTTATGGTAAAACTAAGAACAATGGAAAGTATGCCATCACAGTTAAGGACTTTGACTATGTCAAATATGGTTCCACAGTGTGCAAGGCTGCCCTTTATGCTCCACCAAAGGGTTCACCCTTCAACATACCTACAAAGCTAAACCAAGGAACAAAGTTGTACTTGAAATCCAAAGACAAGTACGAGGTTGTGCTCAAGGCTAAACCATTTGCTTATGCTTCAAAGAAACATTTCAAAGAATGTGAGCAGCCTAAGCCTTCACCAACTCCTTACTACTACAAATCACCTCCACCTCCCTCACCAATTTACAAGTACAACTCACCACCTCCACCGGTCCATTATTATTCACCTCCATATACCTACAAGTCACCACCTCCCCCTGTGAAAGCAGCACCAACCCCTTACTACTACAAATCACCTCCACCACCCGCACCGGTTTACAAGTACAACTCACCACCTCCACCGGTCCATTATTATTCACCACCATATACCTATAAGTCACCTCCTCCCCCTGTGAAAGCGGCACCAACTCCTTACTACTACAAATCACCTCCACCTCCCGCACCGGTTTACAAGTACAACTCACCACCTCCACTAGTCCATTATTATTCTCCTCCTTACTACTATAAGTCACCACCCCCACCATCATCATCACCTCCTCCACCATACCATTATAAGTCTCCGCCTCCACCATCACCATCCCCTCCTCCACCTTATTATTACAAATCTCCTCCTCCACCCAAAGAGATTGTACACCCTCCATACAACTATAAGTCACCACCCCCACCATCTCCATCACCTCCTCCACCATACTACTATAAGTCACCACCCCCACCATCCCCATCACCTCCTCCACCATACTATTACAAGTCTCCACCTCCACCATCCCCATCCCCTCCTCCACCATACTACTATAAGTCACCACCTCCACCATCCCCATCACCTCCTCCACCATACTATTATAAGTCTCCACCTCCACCATCCCCATCTCCACCACCACCATACTATTACAAGTCACCACCTCCACCATCCCCATCACCTCCTCCACCATACTATTACAAGTCCCCACCTCCACCTAAGGAAATATCACATCCTCCTTATTACTATAAGTCACCACCCCCACCATCACCATCCCCTCCCCCTCCATACTATTACAAATCTCCT
>Ga0228710_1006402_pt1 | contig 17839 bp, 9 predicted proteins | sample MedpolnodulmetaG_FD_177995 | JGI IMG/M metagenome (GOLD analysis project Ga0228710, IMG submission 177995) | Root nodule microbial communities from Medicago polymorpha collected in Santa Monica, California, United States - pink nodules | ecosystem: Host-associated > Plants > Roots > Nodule...
GTGGTGTTATATATATATATATATATATATATATATATATATATATATATATATGTATATATATATATATTTGACTTTCACATTTATTATAAATTAATGTACTATATGTGTAATGTGTTGCATAATGTAGAAAAATTGACGAATTTCAAACAATTGTGTAACGTTAACATATTATCGGTTTTGTGTAATGTTACCAAATAATTGATAAACAATAAAATGTTGATGTTTGTAATTGCTGGATGTTGTTGTTTCGGTTAGATTTCATGCGGAATTACCGTTTGAAATTACAGGTACAAACAAGCCAAAATGACTGGAAAAACCATTGCAGACTGCACTGGTTCTGTTTACTGGCATGAACAACAGTTAACTGCCGCTGGTGCTAGCGGCAGTTAACTGCTGCCGGTTTGACGAACGGTGGTTAATTGCCGCTGGGGGCAATTAAGTAACTTCCATGTGTCATTAGGAAGCATTTGAAGTTAGAAAAGCAATTTTCGTGGGGGTATATCTGTTGGGGTGTGGGGTATTATTTCCACTTGACAATTATTAGCCCATATAAGTTGACCGTTATTAGCCCATATAGTAAGAAGTGGATAAAGCCCAATACCTTATCTTTTCAACGAAATTGCTCTTCTCCTTTTTGCTCATGGGAACCCCGAAATTCACCAATTAACTACCACTTGGAACCCAACGACAGTTAGCTGTCGTTGACTCAACGGAAGTTAACTTCCGTTACATCCTAAGAATGAGTATCGAGTACCTGAAGGATTATAAGATGATGTGAAGAATGAGTATCGAAGGCCAGAGAATATGAATTGTCAATAAGTAAAAGTCAATTGCTCTTTAGATATTTAAGTTTCACTCCATATCGGATCGTAACTTATGAACAACTATTTTTTATGTATTAAAAGCCAATTGAGTCGTAACTCTCGACTGACTATTTTCATCAAAGTGAGTAATTTTGAGGTGTTTAAAGAGAATGCAGAAGAATTTAGAGAACAACTTTATTGGTGAATCACATGCCACCACTAGTTTGTTATGACAAAAAAAAAAAAAAAAAAACATCCCACGTTCTTTTCACTTTTGTTATTTTTCCTAGATTCTCTTTGCCGAAGATAATTTTATTCCAGGCGTGTCGGCATGTCGGGTGTTAAATGAAGATATCTAGTTTCGAAACTATTTTGTTGATGTGAGAGTCAAGATTCTACGGTTATATTCAACCTACCTTGGTTTATCACTTCAAAAATATATCAGCAATTAAACTGTAAATGAATCAAACAGAGATAAATTCTGAAAGTATGTGCCAATATGGGTGAAGGGACACAGTTGGGCGGAGTCAAAACTTTCAATAGTAGAATGTGAATCTCAATTAGCATACATATTGTTGACTCTAAAGTTGTTGCAAAGATAGCATGGAAAAGAAAACTCGCAAGAAAGCAAAATCTTAAACCTTTGGTCTATCAACCTCATATCCAAATGAGGAATATAGAGACATATCAAGAAGAACCACAAATGTGAGACACTTCACTTGCAAATGGAAGCTGCGTTACAATTAATAAAGTGCCCAATTGGCATAAGATCTGGTAGACCAAAGAATGCATGCATACTAGCAAATTGGTAAAATGTTGCATCGGACCATCATATCATAGAACTTTATGTTATTTCTCTTTTCTAGAGACTTCATCAAATCTCTCTATGAAAATGACACAATTCTTTGCTTTATTAATCTTTTCTCCTTTTTCTAAACTGAAAAAGTCTAAAATGATGGGAGGCTGCTCAAACCTTAGAAAGACGATCATCATATCCACAAAATTAACACACCCGACATGAAATGTCTTTTGAACTTAGAATATGATTAAAATACAAAATCACTTATCATTTTGTAAAAAAAAATACCAGCTATTTGGATAATTATATTCAAAAGCTTGGATAATTACAAGATGAAATAACTTTATGTATTCAGAACTTCCTCGTGCTTCATATGCATTTCCTCAAACAAACCATGAGTGGGGCTATCGAACCAAAAGCAAATTAAAGTTCTGGCCAAAGCAACTTGTTAAACAAACAATGGATATTGATTCAAGTTCTAAGATATTAATTTGAACTCCTTGAACAAGTGTTTTGGAGTTCGATTTCAATTACAATGTATGAAGAAAATTCACTTGTAAGGAAAGAGTGTTACTTACGTGACGACTTAGGGTCAACTCAATGGTAAGACTATTAAAATCTCTACTATCTACTAACAAAAAATATTTATCATTAGATTTTATCATTAAAAGGGTCTCATATGCAGATAAAAATGGCTTTATATTAAAATTTGTTTAAACTCTCATTTACTATTGAACATTATTGTCCCGGACTCCCGTCCCAACATGTCAAACAAATTCTCTAATAGAGATTAATTAGTCATCAATAAACAGCTAAAACATTCCTATCTAGAACATGATAACTGAAAGGAAAAAAAATAAAATTAAACCTTGTTAGAAAATCTCTTTTTTCTACCAGTCTTGTCCCTGTCGACACATTAAAAAATTAAAAAACATATATCGTGTTGGTCCTTTAATATCCTCCTTTTCTCTTTGATGAATTTCTTGCTTATTTCTTTACTTTATTTCATATCTCCTTCCTGTTCACATGGCTTTGCTTACTGTGCTCATTCTTTTACCCTAAATTTCAGCAATTATTGTACTCCCGCCAAAGTAAAGTATGCCACAAAATCGTTGTGAGGCCAATTCTCTTGAAACTTGTTGTTTGCTTAATAACCATGTCACAATCACATTGTTTGCATTAGATATCACTATTTGCCGCTTGAACTTATGGCTGATGACCCCTCTTATTGCTTTTAAGAACACATTGAATCGGTATAGAATTGTTGGCCATGTTTATGGCTAATGTTCGTGCATTTTCCTTTATATAATGACCACTCAAGCTTTGTAAGTGTCAATCACAAACACTATAATTAAAATAAGCATAATACTTAAATTTATTAGTATTTTTAAAATAAATATATAACAGGATATGTGTGTTCAATTTCAATCACAAGTTCACAATAAGTATTAGACTATTAGTATGTGAAACAATCATGCAATGCAAACAGACAATTGTACTATGTGACTGCACAGAATATCAACTAACAATTTGTTCTAGTGCTCGATGGGATGCCACGGGTGCTCCCTAAAAACAGAAAAAATAAACTCATATTGTCGTGTACAATTAAAAAATTAGAGTTGTTCTAATGAACAAAATGTTTAAAACGCAGGATGAGCAGAGCGACCGTTCTAGATCCAAAAAATAATTATAAAATTTGGGTCATAACAAAAAAAATAGAGGTTCATTAGGCCGTAAAAAAATTACTTAAATTCTAAAGGAAAGTGTGGTTGTTAGTAATTAGCTTAGTTCTTTGTTGATTCATTTATAACTTATTGTGATGTTATAAAGGAAATTCAAACCCTAGCCTTCTACCACCCCAAACTCGTCCGTCAAAATCAAAAGAAACCATTCCACACCTCTTATTTGGAAAAGTTGTAGGCTAAACAATTGAGGGTTATCTATCATTAGACATGTTTTATGAGAGGATATTTTGATGTTTATTGGATCCATTTGATTGACCTCGTCTATAAGAAAAAAGTTTTTATCGTGTTAAATTGATTAATCATGATTTATCTTTTACCCATCCATTTGTTATCCTTAGATAGAGTGACTCTTCTTCAACTGTTTGATTTATCTTTTTTTATATACATATTATTTATGATTTAAATTGTAAGTTTGCCCTAGGCAACTAAAAGCATATGCAATGGAGTAATACTGAGTATTCACTTTCGTGCTTTTCGTTTTTGGCTTTTAGCGATAATATATTCTTTTCCAACTTTCTTCGCCAACTCTTTGATATTATTCTAGTAACCTGCAGATTCCCCTAGTTCTAACTTTTAGTAGCTTTATGCTCACGGAAATTGGTATTCTTACTAACGTATATACCTGCATGGATTTCCATGTAATTAACTAAACAACTATACGTGTGAATGGTATTAATGCATATATACATTTTTTTGAAATAATGTATATATACATGTGTATTCAACGGTGAAATATAAGAATTTGCCAGAATTTTAATTTAGGGAGGCATGTGTTTCCAGACATAAGGGAGGAATTGTAACATTCCAAAAAAAATTTAATTTTAAGTGTCCAACAGAGAGATGTCTTGTATTTTTGGAAAAATAAGTATTGGTAGTCTCATTTTAGTGTTAATGTCTGTCTTTGAGGATATTATCTTGTTTTAGACCTTTATATGTCTTTTTCATTCTTGAGTTTTGTTAGTGATGTATGCATTGTGTCCATATCATTTCTTGAATTGTATTCATCCAATCAAATTTGATTTTTGTACCCTTAGAAAGCCAATTCAAATAATTACAACTCTTACGTTAAGGCCAAAGTCTAAATTGTCCATCTTCCATGTCTAAATTAGTGATGAATGTGAAATTTTTGTATTGAATTTTCTCTTTGACATTTGCTCAGGATTTGGATAATTTCTTGAGCCACACAGTGAAATCAAAGCCATTGAATCCCTAAAATCCATACCTACAATTTTTATGAAGACATCTATACATAACCCTGGCGTTAACTTGTGTGATTCGAGGCGATCTCGTTGTGGTGCGACAAGCTTGCCTAGGTACATTTGTTCTAGCTTACGCATGAGACACAACGACTGGCCTATGTAACCCATTGTAGAACATGACAATATTTAAGGATTTTCATATCAAATTTTATCCATTCTCCTCAAACCTTAGCACAAAAATTAAAGGGAAACCCTAACATTCATTCTTCTATTGATTTTTGATTGATTATATCATTATTAGGCATTAGAAATCTCACCCTAAGAATTATTCACTGTGTTAGTTCTTCAAATGGATAAGTCTCATTCATTTCCAATTTGACGATTCCATCCTTTGGAAGCACTTTCTCTTTCAATTCTCGATTATATTACGGCTTAAATGCACTTTTGGCCCCCTATGTTTATCAGCGTAGCAATTTTGGCCCCCTAACAAAAAAAATGCAATTTTAACCCCCTAATTTTGTCATGTTTAGGGAAATATGCTCTTTTGGCCCCTTATCTTTACAAAAAAGTTGCGATTTTGGCCCCTTATTTGGGACACGTGACGGCTTCTCAGCATAGTTGCGAAAATTAGGGGGTCAAAATTGCATTTTTTTTTGTTAGGGGTCAAAATTGCATTTTTTTTTGTTAGGGGGTCAAAATCACTACGACGACAAACATAGGGGGCCAAAAGTGCATTTAAGCCTTATATTAATTGATTCTTAGGAGTCCACTGATCGCAAAGGGGGACAACCAATCTAGAGGACTCAATCCATTTTATGGAAGTGGGTTTCAATGATTGTGGATCATCTTAGCTCACTGTAATTATTTACCTTCCAAAGATTAGTGAATCCAATCGAAGAATCCCTATGTTGCTAAACTTGAAAGTTAATCGAGATTTCAACTAATAAGTCTCAACTGTGTTTCTTTTTTCTTCAAGCGATTACGCTGAGGAAGAAATTTTGTCCCTCATCTATGAATTCTTTAAATATTCCAAAGAGTACTGTTTAGTACAAGGTTTGAGTGTTTTGAACTACTGAACTAAGAAATGCATATAGTGTAATGTAAAACAAAATGATAAGAGAATAAATTGTGTAAAAATCTTATTTGATAATTTGTGCCAAAAAAATTAAAAGTCCAGTTTTTATAGTCAAACATTAGTCCTATTGGCCAAAATTGACATGTCTTAGAGAATTTAGCCTTCATCGGCTAATAAAGCATGAATTCCCTTGGTGGTGAGGATGCGTGATGCCCCATGTTTGACTTGATCTTCCTTTTTTTATGGAATTTCACGTTTCTTCTATCCATACATGCGCAACCTCCTCAGGAGGTACTAACGTGCTCATATCTACTTTGGTTAATGGCATTGCAAACATGTAACACGAATAAAATGCTAAATTGTCAAGTTCCCCCAAGTTTTTATTGATTCCGACACCCTCACAACCTTTGTGAATTGTAGTATATTAAAGTAACTCGCACTTGGATAATTTTTGGAAACAATTGTTCAGGTTGCAGGGAACAACTTTAGTTGGGAGCTCGGCTTATCCCTAATCCGATGGACAATCAAAGATATTAAACAAGTGCTTAGAAATGTATCTCGGATGCTTTACTTTTAGTAATCATGAGTCTTGGTTTAAGGCTTTGCCACTGACAGAATTCAAGGCACTATATGGAAGAGACCCTCTAATCTAACTCTTATAAGGAAACCATGCATGGCTATTGATCCAGAGGTGATAAGGTATCAACTTACTAATAAAGATGAATTATTAAATCAGTTATAGCAAAATTTGACTTTGGCATAACATGTGATGAAACATCAAGCAGATAAAAAGAGACATGAGATGATTTTACATATTGACGATGATGTTCTAGTAAAACTACAACCTTATAGGCAACATGCTGCAACTTTAGAAAGAATAAAAAATGGTCAAGCTAAGATTGTTTCAGTGGCTTATAGACTAAGTTTCCAGCTACTGCTAAGATTCATCAAATGTTTCATGATCATGTGTCTCAGCTCAAGCATTTGAGAGGAGAATTTGCAGATCCTTACATCTCACTACCCTTGACAATTTTGGAATTAGGCCCTGTGCTAACCAATTGAGGTGCTAGCAAATAACACTATTATTAGGGGAGAGAACCATGTTCCACAAATTCTACTGCAGTGGATAATGGGCTGCTACAAGAAGCTACATGGGAAGATAAGAAGGAGAAAGCTATCCCAATTTCAACGTGAGGACGTAGTAAGTTAACACAATGCATCATCATTTAATGCGGGCACTCAAACATAATTTTTTATTTTTTTTGGTAATATGAGACATAAAGTTATCATCCTACATAAAAATTATGGTATGTTTTTTTTTAAAGGAAAAATGATGATATGTATCTAACTCCATTTATCATATATGTTTTTTGAGAATTCAATTGATATTATGAAAAGGCAAAAATAAAACTTAAAAGGAACAAAAATCGAATTTCCTTTACTTAATAAATAAATCGAAATTTCTCTGTTTTTTTCTTTGTTAAGTAGTTTAATAACTAAAAAAAAGTAGCCTAATAACTAAAATTTCATCTTTTGAATATAAATAAATAAAGTGTTTAAGGTTTGAACCCCAACTCCTACACTCACATGACAAAATTTATATATGTCTATATTACAAACATATATTTTTTGACGGTGTTAATATCATTATTATTTTTTTCTGAAAGAGGTGTTAATAACATTAATTGTTATTGATATTTTGCTGAGAATATGACCATCAAACTTTGATTTTCTCATCATTCCACTTCTTTATCTCTAAGACATCAAATCAACATTTGTACCACTTATATATTTGAGTAAATTATTGGGATGGATACATCATAGATATAATAAAATTCATTCATTTATTATAAAAAGAAACTTTAAATTAATGATTACTTATAAGTTATATAAAATGATGATTTTACTGTATTTTTACTCTCACACTAGTACTGTACGTCCCGACGATCCATAATCAAATCTGGCCACTAGTAATTAAATTAAGATGTTTAAATTAAACTATTGGGGTGTTTTCAATTTATTTGGAATATAAAAACATGTTAATTGGACATCACTTATCCTTATTGTGCTAATCGAACTTTAACCATTGATGTCATGAATCAATGAACAACAATCTTATACGTTGCATTTTAGTTCATCAAGCAGTGTTCAACAGCTGTTAATTACCTCCTGCTGCTAGCATATTGCCACGTCATCAACATTTCAATCATTGGATACTCACACACTGACCTAGCCAAGAAATCTTACACGTGTCATTGTGGACCCCATCTTCTATTTTTACCTTCAGGAAGAAGATTAAAATCCAATCTTTTTCTAGGACCCACTTGCTGATGTCACTGTAAAAAAAGTGAATATGACCCTTAAATTACACCCCACCACCACCATATAGTGACAACTGACTCAAAAGCTATACATTATTAGACCAAAATACCCCCAAAAATATCATTATTTCCTTGTAGTACCCCCTACAATATGCCCTTAAATACGAGTCCCTTAAGCAGCGTTTCTTCCCTTTCTCCTTCTTTCCTTTCACCACTCTTTACTTAGCAATAACCATGCTCTCTTCTCTCTATGCTTCCGATTTCACGGCGTTAGATGAAAGTTTAACGCCGTGGGATTTTTCTAACATTCTGTCACCCTTCAATCCCACCAGCCCTAAGCTCACTTCAAGCTCCGGTTCAGGCGAACCAAACGAAAACCCGGTCATGGATGGCTCGAACCGGAATATGGAGGACCGAAAGCGGAGGAGAATGATATCAAACCGGGAATCAGCAAGAAGATCACGTATGAGAAAACAAAGACATCTAGAGAATTTACGGAACCATGTGAACCGGTTCAGAGTTGAAAACCGGGAATTGAACAACGGGTTGCAGTTTTTACTGTATCAATGCAATCGTCTACGAACCGAAAATGAGTGGCTCCGGTTGGAACGAACCATGCTGGGTCAAAAGTTGTCAAACATAAGTCAAAATATGGTTTTTCAACCTTTCTCATCTGCATGGCCATGCAATATTGTCACAGCTGAATAAATAAACTTTGATGATGTTCTTCATTAACAAACGTTAATTAATTTATAAAGGGTCTCCGTTAAATATAACTTGTTTTAATTTGTATGTGTAAATTATTAAAGGTAGATAAATTAAGATTAGGTAAAGTGGGGGAGGGTGCTTTTTTGGGGAAAAAGAGTAAGGTTTTGGAAAATATTGATGCCATATGGTTGTCATTGTTTTTTTGAAACTATCGATTATAGTACTAATTATGTAAAATTTTCATCAAAATAAAAATAGAATATTATATATAAAATATTACTAGAAGTGTATTAATTTTTCAGTAATTCTATAGTGTGGAATTTATGAATTTTTGTGGTTAGTGATGTTCTAATATATATATTGATTCGTTTCCTCTAGTTAAGGTTTCGTAATTTTATATTATGGTTTTCATTCATCATGCAACACAACGACGCAAGGGTTTGATGCAGATTCCAAATCTCTTTCCTATACAGATATATGAATTATTTTATTCATCAAAATGACGCTACGGAAAAAATAAAAGTAAAAGGAATATTCCGATGACATAATATTAATTGACTTGAAATACTTAATTCTCGTAAAAAATAGGCATGTTGAAGTACGTTGCTTTGCATATGCCATATAGTATATCCTTTTAGCAAAATAGTAGATGCCAACAATAATAGTTAAGTTTGCTTTTTTAAGAAGAAGAAGAAGAAAGAAAAATAATAGTGAAGATCCTTCAAAAAAAAAAAATAATAGTGAAGTTATCGAATGTTGGTCTCCCTCTAAGATATTTTTGGAAGATTTGTTGGGTCCTAAGCTGGATTAGTTTTCTTTTTGCTTTTGTTTTTGTTTTATTATACCTCCTTTTGTATCTTTTAACCTTGTAATGGGTAACACTCTCTCTCTCTATATATATATATATATATATATATATATATATGTGTGATTTGTCATTCAAAATAAAAACAATTAAGTGGTTGGTCTTTAATGTAGAATTTATTTCAATTGAGCAAATCGTTTGTGAGAATTCAAATTTGATTCCTTGACAAAAACAATTGTTCAAATTTTACTTATATTTCGACCAAACTTAAGATTAACACATCCTTTTATGAGAATCAAAGGGTTAAAAACAAAATAAAATCAAGCAGGTCGATCAATTAAGTGTTTTCGTAATTTCTGAAATCACGCTTTCTCTCTGGTTAATTTTTTCGATCGAATAAATGGTATATAAACCTGTGTAACATCATTGAAACAATGTTTTAGTTAGAGTTTATTTTTACACTTTCATAATTTGACGGTTATGATTTATTGGTGACATAAAAGATATGTACAGTGCGAGTGTGTATGTATTACGTACTTTTTTTGCAAAATTACATATATATTCCCTTAAATAATTATGGAGTTTCGTTTTGATCCCCTAAATAATAAAATATCTGTATTGGTCCCTTAATTCTATCTCTGTTTGTCAATTTGGTCCTATCTATTAGTTTTTTAACGTCTAATATTTATGATATAATTTTAGCCATTTGATTGAAGGTCTATTCTATGAAACTGTGAACCATCAATACCTAATTTTTTCCTACATGTCTTTATCCTTTCTCTTCATCTTCGTCAACTTCGTAAATATCAATCTAGAAAAGTTGATTAAAATTATATCATAAAAATTATTTCCATAAAAAAATCCAGAAAAATTATTTCCTTAATTAATGTCATATATCAAACCTGATTCCCAAAAAAAAAATGCTATATTAAATTGTTGGAAGGAAATTAAATGATTTGAAAAAAGATCTAACAGTTAAAATTAATAAGTCTGGGACCCACTTCATACCCAAAGGAAAAGCTATTACACAAGCCAGTTTTGCCAGGATAGACCATCTACAATATTGGTCCACATTAGATATTAAAGGTTAAAATTTGATGAAAAGGACTAAATTGGCAAACAGAGATAGAATTAAGGGACCAATACGAACCTTTTATTATTTAGAGGACCAAAATGAAACTCCATAATTATTTAGGGACCAAATATGTAATTTAGCTTTTTTTCTAAAATATTTATATCATTTCAGTTGAATACCACAAAAAATACATAATACTATTCGTGGAGAAAGATTTATCATCTTTAATCAAACTAAAGCGCAGAGCTTCATTAATTCCTATATATTTTAGTTAGAAGGTGATTGGTTTTGGATTAACAGCAATAGTTAGATAGTGACATTATCCAATATCAATGTAAAGTGACATATGACTTTAAGTTCAATTTTTTAACATGAGAGGTCGCATGCTCTAATCAAAGACGTAATCCAACTAATCAATAAAATTAGCTTAGTAACTTTACTTTGATTATATATACTCACGACATCATAAAATATATCTTCACAAATATCTCCATAATATAGCAATTTTTTCTTAATCGTAAATGTTAGTAGTATTTCTTCGTCCGAGTTTGAACTCACACCTCAAACTCCTTATCATTTAACTCAAACAAATTGAGCTATTCATCCATCTCTGTGTTTGACATTCCATTTTGTAAATGATTTCTAAATCGCAAAATGACGCTATTTTTTAGGTTGTCAATGTTAAATAATTGGTGAATCATATTAAATTCTCTCATTCAAAGTGGTTTTTAGGTAAGTTATACGGATTTCCTTACACTTTGAGTAGGGCATCATAACCCTCCTTTTGTTTGGGTAGATAGCATTTTTGCCGTTGGTTTGCCTCACTTGGGGTTGTTTCATTTTATAGCTTTGTCTCTTTCTTTCGATAAATTTGTGTAGCTATATATAAATAGAGTTAAATGGTAAAAATAGCTCAAGATCAATTCTTGAATTACCGATGTTTACAAATTGTGCAGGCTGGAAATTAAATTAGAAGTATATATACATTATACATATCATGCATGTCCAATTTTTAATTCAAACTTATTTGTACACTCTAAAATAAAAAAAGACTAATTTTGATAGAAAAATAATATAGTTGACTATTGAATCATAAAATACTATTATAATGAATCCCTCAAAAAAATGGAATTTTTCTCCTTTAAAAAATTATAATAAAACTTTTCTATTGAGATTTTACAATTTCATTCTCACTTTTATCTTTTATTTTTTATATATATACTTTTATTTTATTTATTTTTTGGTTAAATTTTCTTTTCTATTTTTTAAAAAGTGCTTTTATACTAGACCACAAAAAAAAAGTGCTTTTATTTTTCTTTTGTCACTGAGCATATAAGCATATATATAGAAAGGGAAATATAATCGACAAAATTTAAACCTAACCACTATATGTCGTTCGTTAAATATTAAAATTGAGTCCATAGATTTCTCAAATCAATAATCAATTTTAAATTTAAACATCGATTCTGTAAACATCTTCGTTCAATTAGAATTGTGTCAGTCATAATCAGTGGAGTTAGGTATATTCTGGGAAAGTCATTTAAAATCGTCAATTTATCATTCTGGCAATAAATATTCATTATATATAGAGAATTATGTCTTCATTTTAATTGTCTTTGTTTGGCTGTTTGCGTTTTCTTCACTCCCGATATACATATTTTGCCCTGTCTAGACACTTTTTTTTTTAATAAATAAATCAAATAGGTAAAGTATGTATGTAGGGCATATCAAAATTATAGTAACAAATGTTTACTTGTTCAAAAAAATGTAGAACATTGTTAACGTTTGAAAATGTATTTATAACTAGGTGCAATGTTAACGTTTCAATTCTAAGATGTTATCAAAGTATTATTCAAGATTTGATATGCCACCTCTCGAGGTCATCACTAACGTACCACTCGATTAGATAACACTCAAGATGTTTAGTCGAGACAAGTCTCACTTAAGCATAAGGGATGTGTTAAAATTTCAATTAAGAGTATTACATTTGATGATATAAGATATGAAAGTCTGTTTAATTTAAAATTTCAGGGGCATTTTCTATTTTAACAGGGGTTAGCCCCTCACTTTGCAACTTTATTAGAGATTTTGTAGACCAATTCTCAAATCGTCTGAAAATGCACATGCACCCATAAAAGTGCGGGGAAGCCCCTCGGATAATCCCTGGCAAATGGTGCCAACACCCTGCCATTCCACGTGATGGTGTCTCCCTTTTTGAATTTGATTTTCCCACTATCGGATTTGTCGGGGGCTAGTGTTATTTGCAAGGGGCAAACCCCAATTTTCTTCAAATCGTTTTGGCCATTCCCAAACTCGATTTCCCAGGGTTTTTCCTGACTTTGACACACGGAAATTTGCCAGGGGTTCAAGGCCCTGCCAAATATCTCTGAAAAATAGAGAGATTTTTTGTAGTGATAGTATGAATAGACATTCAAATTATGAATATGAATTTTGAATACCGGACACACGCCACGGCTTAGAGATATCCCACGTTAAGATTAATAATGTGTATGGACCGTGTCTAAGAAATTTGAGGTCTAAGGCACAATTTATAACGAGACTTAATACTATATTTTTCATATTACTCTTCTAATTCTTTTAGCTAGGAAATCGTTTATCAAAGTACAAGAACAACTACAAGTACAAAAATAGCTTAAGATAATAAATATAAATATAAAATATATCAATGAAAAAAGGCAGAATCAAACTTTTAGCTACTCATGTTTATATTTATAAATTGAGCCTCAATGACCTTCCATGCTGCACGGCTCTGGATGACCAACTTTAATATTTGAATGTTTATTGAGACAATTTTTTCATGGAAAATTATATGAATATCTTCCCTCTTTACTCCGTTTTGTAGGGCATATGAATTTTCCCTTAAATTATACTTTCTAGTATATATTAAAATATTTTTTTGCTATTTATTTCAATATTATTGTTGTCGAATTATAAAATTAGATGAGGTTTCGGTTGATAGCTCTCAACTATGATTCTCTTTCTTCAAGTGATTATGTTGATGAAGGAATTTTATCCCTCGGCTATAAGTTAATTAAATATTCCAACGAGTGTTAGTTGCAGTGCTTTTATGTTTTTAAAGCTATTAAACTATGTGATGTATAAAGTAAAGATAAATTGAAATAACACTAGATAAATTGAGTTTGATTGGTCGTGTGTGTCAAATGACTAAAAAGACATTTACCACAAATTTCTATCTTAGCATACAAAAATTTATCAAAAAGTTCAACTCTCTACTTTGAGTTATCTATATTTTGGCTTGTTGATTTTGTCCTAAACTCTTTACTTTGAAATTCTTTTATAGGCAAACAAGAAGCAAAAGTTCTTCCCACGGTGGATAAGGAAGAAAGGAAGTTAGTTGACGTATCAACATCTTTGACTAAGAAATAGTAAAGTTCAAAAGGTTGTAGGTCGGTCTCAGCTTTTAGTTGGAAGTCTTTATTGGCAAGACAAAGATATCGAGGAAGCATACGATCAAGATTGTGAGTTGAAGGAAGCTGATTATGTGTAAGTGAGTAGTGAATTGATAACACCATGTATAATCTACCTAAAGGGATATGACGTGTTACCTGGGGGTGAATTCGAGCACAATCCCTCTCTTGGTTGGACCAAATCCTTTGACACATTTTTCCCTAATTTTTTCGAGTTAAGTTCAAACGTGGCCTCTAATTTTAGGGCCGATACGGGTTAATGGGTAAATTTTTGTACACCTGATCGAATGAAATGAGAGTCAATTATCATAGAGCATTATACGAAATCCCTTTTTTTTTCTAATAAAATTCCATCATATTTAATAGTAAACCGTGATATTAACTTTTTAAATAATCAAGCAAAATTTGGATCCAAATAAATAACTTAAAATTAATGAAATTCTCAAATTCAAAATAGGATTCCTACAAAAGCATGGACATAGTTAAAAAAAAAATAGGGCATGGTTTGTGTAGCCATTGGGGGGCGTAGGTAGAAATTTTCTACTTTTTTGGGCTTTATTGCTTGGTTATAATTTCAAACAGCTCTTTACAGCTCAAATTGAAATACTCATCTATCATGAGAGTTACTTTTACCTTTGTCAATTCTTTCTCAATTTTTTTTGTAAAAATCAAACTCCTTCGAATTAACCAATTCAGATGAAAAAAACACCAGTTCATTACATTTAGATATCTAAACAACAACAACAACAAAATAAATGGTGTTTTTGCAGTTTTTAAGAATCGTAGGTTGAGAAAAGAAACTCTCAATTACTATCCTTCATTCATTAATATTCATATTTGGTCTTTCTCATAATTGACTTGCTTAAAAGAAACACACTAATTGGCATGTACTAAAGATATTGCAACAAAACATAGACTAAGAAATACTTATGAATATAAAGGACCAGTTGTGGAGTAGAGGGAGGTGTGGAGAATCAATTTTTTTTATCAACCTTATGTTAAATCACCTTCTTTTTTTTTTTGTAAAAAGAACAAATTTAACCAAGTACATCACCTCATTTTAACTAAACATACCCAGAGTAACTTTTTTTTAAAGGATACCCCAAAATAACTGTTGTACATAATCATTTTTTCTTAATTTAATAGTCTTAATTGACTGCATTATAAACTCGGTTACAAAGGATTAAAAGATTGAAACTAAGAGCAATGACTATAGAATTTCTCATGCAATAATTTACTTTTCCCCAGTAAATTAAATGAGAAACTTCTCACTAAGAAGTATTTGAGCACTATATTGAGTAAAATAAAAAGCATTTGAGTATGTAATATTTCTATTTGTAAATTTAGCATGACGTCATTGAGTCAATTGACCAACCTTGTGAGTCTTGTGCAATATATTGAAGTCCTCAAGTTTATTTATAATTTTATTTATTATTTTTGCAAGGTTAAAGAAGTATGAGGATCTTATAGCGACTAATTTTGATTTGGCGGATTGTATTGTAACATGCCTTTTTGTGTATGGTAGCCATGTCAACTTTACAAGAATTTGGTGTTGGATTGGGGAAGAGTAGGAAATGAAGGTTGTTTGTAACCGAGTAATGATGATGAACAATTCTTAAGGGAGCATTGATGAAATGCAAGAAAGCATTTTATTTTATTTGAAGTACTAACAATTACACTTGAGATTTTAACATAGACAGATCCAAAAATTTAGATGACATGGTTGGAAAAGATGAGAATAAATACTATTTTTATACATAAAAAACCAATCAATATTAAAATAATTTATGTCAAAAAAATTGTTTTAGAGTATGTATTACTAGTTACTGGTATAATTTCATATTTGTTCATTATAAAATTGTATGTAACTTTTCTTGTTTGGGTAAGATTTTTCATTTTTTTTTCCTTTCAAATAGTCTAGTAGCAAGGACCACATACATTAAACGTAAAGAAGTGGAAAATCAATGTTTAAACCCACAACCCAACACACTAAAAAGGAATGCTGACAACTCATATTTTAACACGCACACCTTTCAACACATCCTCTTCGATTGGTTAAAATTCACATGGGTCCCACCAAATCATGTGGGGTCATATAAATTTGGTGGGATCCATCTGAATTTTAACCAATCAAGTAGAGTGTTTTGAAATATGTTTGTTAAATCACCATATCGTCAAACTTCAATACCAAGATAACACTTTGATTTCCTCCACCATATCGTTAACCCCTTTCACGGTCTTTTTTGAAAATGATTTCATTCCTAGATTGTCAAATCACCCAAATTGTTGTATGCTAAATTAGTCGAAAACCATTACGAGTTTTCTTACTCCCACATCTGCATTTCAACACACCCAATGGACACACAAGTTAGGAGGAATAATGAAATTGAAGTCGAACTACTTCATTACCTCTCCCCAAATAATGCTCGCCACTTTGCAATGAAGGAAACATAATTTTATTAATATATTTTTATTAAAAATATAAAAAAATCTAAAAATAAGATGAACATGTTCATTATCTTCATCTTCTTTCTTTGAATCTTCATCATCTATGTTATATTTACATAATCTTCATCTTTGAATCAAAAAAATTCTACTCAGTTATATCTCCAAATGTCATGAATCTATGTTATATTTACCTCAAATCTTCTTCTAAAGACAAAAATCAAAACCCTCAAATTCTCAATAAATCTTTAAGGCTAAAATATGATTTTGGTCCTGTAAATATGACAAGTTTGGGTTTTGGTCCCTGGTAAAGAAAATAATTGAAATCCATCCCTGCAATTTTTTTGTTGTCTAAAATAGTCCTTGGCCCCACTTTATTGATTATTTGGCACATTTTAGTCTATGTGGCAATTGTTGACTGTGCATAGGTTGTACACGTGGCATTTACAAATTATATTAACATTTATAAAATAATAGGTAAAACAGAAAATATTTTTTCAATTACTTAATTAACAACATAAATACAAAAGGGATAAATTTGTATTCTTCATGCTATGTTCTTCAACATAACTACCATTCCTCATCCTATGTTCTTCTCGGTTTTTTTTAGATTTAGAAAATACACTCATCCTCTCTCTAGAACCTCAAACTCTCTGACCTCTCTCCAACATTTCAATGACTCTTCCCTTACTGAATCCAAACAGCTTTTTCCAGCGATGTGATTTCGGATTATGGTGGTGCGATGAGGTGCTCGAATGATTTTTCAAAACCCGCAAAGGTAGTTTCGTTCCAGATCCGGCGATTCAGGTGATTAAATGAACGTGTTCTGTTCGAGTAGTTCTCTGTCTCTGCCGTCGTCGATGTTATTCACGGTGAAATGGGTTTTAGATTGAAAGGGGTTAGGAAAAAATTGGGGACCGAGAGAGTGGTTGAGATCGAGTAACGAGACGATCACTACAAGAAAAACACTGATCTGGGACGGAATATTTCGTCGCACAATAGTGTAAATATCCGTCCCAATTGAAATCTAGGACGGAATTTGCGACAATTTGCTTTCATCACAATTAGTGTTGTCGCAATCAGTTGGGGACAGAATTATTTCGTCTGTCACATATTTGGGACGGAATGTGGGACGGAATGAAATTATTTGTTTTTTTAACACATTTTGTTTCCGTCCCAAGGTTGTGACAGAATACTTTTATTCCGTCCCAATATTGTGATGGAGTTTGGGACAAAATGACATTAATGTAAATCTGATTTATTTTTTAATATATCTTTTGGGACAAAATTATATAAAATATTCTGTCACAAATAAATTTAATGCAAGTTTAAAAATTCTCCCAAAAATTTAATATATATTTATATGATGCACATTAACTTGTGTCTATCATCAAGTTCCAAATTTGATACTA
>Ga0228710_1006405_pt1 | contig 17838 bp, 11 predicted proteins | sample MedpolnodulmetaG_FD_177995 | JGI IMG/M metagenome (GOLD analysis project Ga0228710, IMG submission 177995) | Root nodule microbial communities from Medicago polymorpha collected in Santa Monica, California, United States - pink nodules | ecosystem: Host-associated > Plants > Roots > Nodule...
AAATTTCAATTTAAAAATTTAAAAAAAAAAAAAAAAACCTGCAGCAGTATAAACACTCTTCCTACTTCACCATCTTCTTCCATCAAAATTAAAAATTCCTTTAATTAACACAAAAAAATGGCAAACGTAATAATAACATGAACGCATCTTTCATCCAACTCAACACTAATCTCCCTCCGTCGCTACGCACTCACAACACTTCTCAAACTGCAAAGGTAATTCAATTTAATTAGGGTTTTCAATTTGTACTGAAATTAGTAGATAAAAATAATAACTGGTTTTTGTTTCAGTGAATATGAGCATTGTTCCTAAGGAAACAATCGAGGTTATTGCTCAGAGTATTGGGATTAACAATTTATCTCCTGATGTTGCGCTTTCTGTTGCTCCTGATGTTGAATATCGTATGCGTCAGATCATGCAGGTTAGTTCTCTTCACTTTTCTAGTTTTTTTTTTCTTCAGCAGAATAGTTAATTAGTTGGTTAGTTAGATAATACAAACACTAGAGACGACATTGACACGGGTTTTGTAGCACTGACACTTTTGATCGAAGGCGTGTTAAGTGTCTGACACTGACACGAGTCACGACACTAGGAACCAACATTTATTGTAGGTTTGTTCAGTGTCTGCCATGTGTTTGACACTGACACGACACATCTGGTTACATTCAATTATGTCATTTTCTCAAATTACAATCAGTGTTGTGTTGTTGTCCGTGTCTTTGTCGGTGCTTCATAGGACACAAACATTGACGCTGGTTTTGTAGTACCGACACTTCGTTAGATAATACGCGAAATTGTAGCTATGAAACATTGATACAAACACTTGACACGACACTGACACATATTTTATAGCATCAACACTTTTGATTGAAGGCGTTTTCATTGTCCGACACATGTTCGTGTTTGACACTGACACAACACATGTGACTATATTCAACTATGTCGTTTTCTCAAATGACTGTCAGTGTTGTGTCCGTGTTTGTCTCTGTGTTGGTGCTTCATATGACACAAACATTAACACTGGCTCTGTAGTATTGACACTTCGTTAGATGATAGTTAGTTAGATAATACGCGAATATCATATGCGCCAGATTATGCAGGTTAGGTTTCTTCATTTTACTTTGTTTTTTTTGTCAATTAATAATTTATGAAGTAAAATTTGAACAGAAAAATAAGTGAGTTAGTGTTCTGGACTTCTGGTGTTAATATTATTTTCTCTTACACTGTTTGTTCAAATCATGGTGTTAGGAGAATAGTTAGTTAGTTAGTTATACTGGTTAGATAATAACTGAGTTTGTAACTCTGAAACACTTGTACAAATACCAGACACGACATTGACACTGACACATGCTCTATACCACGGAAACTTCTGATCAAAGGCATGTTGGTAGTGGGAGTCCAGGAAACATAGTATTATCCCCAAGGTCTTGGGTTCAACTTCCATGGGAGGTAAAAACTCGCTATTTGTACAGGGGACATGAGGGGTGGGTGGGACGAGAAGACTGCCTATGTTTTGTGGGACTGGGCCATTACATATCGTGTTTGTGTCCGACACTGAAACGATAGATCTGATTACATTCAATTATATCATTTTCTCAAATTACTATCACTGTTGACGTGTCAGTGTCGTGTAGGTGCTTCATATGACACAATTAATACTTTGAGAAAATGGAAGTGATTGAATGTAGTCACATGTGGTGCTGTTGTGTCGGTGTTAGAGACCGATACCAGGACATTGTTCACACCTTCAACTTTAGGAGGTTTGTAGTAGTATAATAGATATTCACAACTTCAGATTTCTCATACTTTAGGGAGGCCCAATGCACAGGGTTAAAACCTGGGAAGGGTAGATGTATGGAACCTTACACCTGCAAGCCAGTGTTGTCAATTGCGGTTTGTGGAAAATTAATTTTTGTTCACATTCCGCTGCACTAGAGTGCTATGGCGCTATTATAGCCACACTATTTAACAATGCTATATACTAAATCCCGTGTTGCAGAACAATAGTGGTTTGTTAAAATTCAGCTTTGCTACAAGCAGAGATTCTGTCTACCTTACCGTTGTGCCAAGGCTTGTATAGGAAAATAAAAAAGTTTTGACTATGTTATTATAAGTTTTCTCTTTTTTTCTTATCTTCTTTCAACAATGGAAACTTTCACACAGGAAGCAATCAAATGCATGCGACACTCTAAGAGAACAACTCTGACTGCAGATGATGTTGATGCTGCACTCAACTTGAAGAATGTTGAAGTAAGCGACTTGAATAAATTTTGTTTTAAGTGAGTGATAGGTTTCAGTTCTACCATCATTTAGCATCAATCGACCCATTGTATAATTTTTTAATGATAAATCTTATCAAAATTTTCACTTTTCAGTATGTTTTGAGCTCTTATGTATGACCTGAACAATTACTGTCTTTTTCCTAATAGTAGCTCCGAACCCTATCTATAAACATGTGTAGATAGAAAAGGATTAAAGCCTACATGATTTTTGTGAAATTTGGATATTGTGAATTTAGTGTACTTTATTATAATATCCACACATAATTGACATAAAGCAATTTTGTTTTAATTGTACTATTGTAGAAGGAAAGCACTGTCCTTAATTGCAGAGCCTTTGATGTGAAAGTAGTTTATCTGTTTCCCATTGTTTCTTTGGCGGTTCTTCATATAACTTTGTTAGATTAGATTGTTATTTATTTAAGCTTCCAAACTAATTGCACACCCAAGAACCATAAAAGAGTGCATGATTATATTATTTTTCTTCTGTGATAAAAGATGCATGCTTATATAGTTGTCACATGTCTCTGGCTTAGAAATGCCTTCGTGTTTGTTTTGATCTTTTGAAAGATATGTTTAATTCTAGAATGTAGAAACAATCCTTGTTTTTTTGGTTTACTTGACACACCTCATCTCAGAGCATACATGGAGAATATTTTAAAGTATCTTAATGTTTCATACTCTGGTCAGCATCCTCTAAAGTTGTTGGAAGATGTGTATTTATTTTCTACTGAATGAGAAATTGACTGTGGATATAAGAATATGTGCTCAGCAAGGACTAAAGTGCCATAATTTTCAGCTATTTCCAAATAGAGTGATGCATGTTACAACTACTGTTTAGAAGCTTTATCAACGTCTCTTGATTTTGAAAATGCTTACCTTTTGTCTCTAATCTCAGTATCACTTTTTGTTTTCTTCTTATATCAGCCAATATATGGATTTGCATCTGGTGGTCCTCTACGATTCAAACGAGCTGTCGGACACAGAGATTTGTTTTATATTGACGACAAGGATCTAGACTTAAAAGATGTAAGGGATACATTAATCATTGTTCTTCAATCAAATTTAAACCTGGAATGCATCACCTTCTTAAATTATAGCTTGTGTTATTTGTAGGTCATTGAAGCTGCTTTACCAAAAGCTCCCCTTGATACTGCACTTACCTGTCACTGGCTTGCCATCGAAGGAGTGCAACCTGCAATTCCAGAAAATGCTCCTGTAGATGGTAGCTATCTAACCTGAAGTGCTACAAGTTTTTGTTTTTCTTTCTTTTTTGGTTGCTAAAAGATTAATTTTTGATGCTACAATTCTCTGATCTAGGTTTCAAGTAAACTAAAATATAGCTCTAGAAGAACTGTTGATGTATATTTTTCTGATGTTATCATTGCCATGTCTTATGTATTCTCTGTTCACTCGTGAAATGTTTGTCGATTTAGTGGTTAGATTGTGATATGTGACTATTGAAGTTGTTTTTCTATTTTCGTTTTGGCATCTAATGCTTCCCAACCTATTAATTGATTCTTTGTAAACTTTCCAACTTACCTATAACTTGTGCTTCCCCTGCATCTGTTAAGAATAACTGTTTTTCCATTATTTTATTTGCAGTAATTTCAGCTCCTTCGGATATCAAAAAGCATGAACAGAAGGATGATAACCTTCCGGTTGACATCAAATTACCTGTTAAGCATGTCTTATCTAGAGAGCTTCAGGTATCAAAATTATTACGGCACTGCAAGCTATCTTGTCTATCATCCTTTAGTTCATTTATGTTAGCTTAATATATTTTGCAGCTCTATTTTGATAAAGTGACTGAGCTAGCTTTAAATGAGCCTGACTCGGTTCTCTTTAAAGAAGCATTAGTAAGTTTGGCTACTGATTCAGGACTCCATCCATTGGTTCCTTATTTCACATGCTTTGTAGCTGATGAGGTAACAAGATGTCTTTTTCTTGTGTTGGTGGATAAGAATGAAAGGGTTGCTTTACACTAGCTCCTTACAGTTGTGTGCTTCTCCATTCCTTTCAGGTTTCTCGTGGTTTAAGTAACTTTCCACTTCTATTTGCCTTGATGCGAGTTGTTAATAGCCTTTTGCAAAACCCTCATATCCATATTGAACCTTATGTAAGTTCACCTCCTGTTGATATAGCATATTTGTATACTTCTTTCTGTCATGACATTAATGTTATCAACATTTTCTTTTTGGAATTCTGTAGAGCCATTGAAACGCACATGCATGCTTTATGCTAACGTATTGATGTTGATTAGCCATTTCTTGCTCCATCATCAAGATGGTTATAATAACATTTGACCTAAAAAATATAGAAGCTAATTAAAATGGAAAAAAAGGTCTTTAAATTTAGTTTTTGATAGCCTGGTCTGTGGGCTGGCCCATGGGAAACAATCTCTAAATTTTTTATCTTCCAATTTTTGCTTGCTTCAGCTACACCAGTTGATGCCATCAATTGTAACCTGCCTTGTTGCTAAAAGGCTGGGTAGTAGATTGACAGACAACCATTGGGAACTTAGAGACTTCACGGCTAACCTGGTTGCATCAATATGCAAAAGGTAAGATATCCTCTATCTCTATGTTGTATGTTGTCGATTAAGGAAAATTGAATTTTTTTACTTGATATTTTTATTCGTATCCAATTCACCTGTAGCAATTCATTACACATTTCCTCAATTTTATTGCAGCAAAGCCAATGAATAATATATTTGTTGTGGATTTGACTATTTGTATTTCCTTCCAAATGAACCATTGTTTTCGTAGGTCAAGTTCAAAGACACGCTTTAATGTTTCCTTTCATTGTGAATTCGTATCATTTAAACTTATGTTTTTTGTTGAGCTATTAAACAGCTTCCTCGTGGAGTCGTTGTCGTTTGATGATTTTGAACTTTCTGCATACTGTTGAAATATCAAACTGTTAACTGGAAAATCTAGTCTTGGTGATTGACTTTTGGTATCTCACCTGGTTTGAGATGGAAGGAGATTGTATCCCGTGAAATTTCTATCCAGTGGAATCTCTCCCACTCACTTTATATTTAAATTATGGAGGTTAAATTATTAAAAAATAATGAATGGTATGGATTAACACTGTACAGCCTCCAGTGGATTTCTCACGGGAGAGAATACCTGCCCGTTTGAGCTATTGGGTAACTTGTTTGTTGGTCATTTTGTATAGAAAGTTTATTATTTTAAAAGCTTTTGTCATGCAGGTTTGGACATGTTTATAGCAATCTACAGTCCCGGTTGACAAAAACGTTGCTGAATGCATTCTTGGATCCAAAGAAGGCAATGACACAACACTATGGTGCAATTCAGGGGTTAGGAGCACTAGGACCCAATGTGGTATTGTCCCTCTCCATGCTCTTTGTAATTAATAAATTAGTGAAACACCAAAAGTAGGATTAATACTGTGAAAGAGAAAAATGAATAAACCGGTTCATTTGTTTATTCTGTTTGAATATTACCCTGCAATGTGTTGTACTCCATGGTATCTGAAATACGAGATTGAAATTTGTTTTCATATATCCACAAAACAATGTTTAAAGCAGCTGGAAATAAGACGCTGTTGTTTCTATGGAAAGATGAAGGAGGAGGAACTAACTTCGTAATTGGCAGACTGAACCAGTTTGAACGTTTATGCTCAACCCATTTTAATTAATTTTATTAGCATATGAAATTTCTCCAAATCTGTCATACGATATACTGGTTAGTTCAAATTTTAACTTCCAGTGAGTTGTCCGTATGCATGTTGTCATGAATATCATTAGGTTCCCATTTTGTTCAGTCTGACAGAAACTGTTACTTTATATACTTAATATATATGCAGTATATTGAGACTTCTGTGAAACTGAAAGTTTTTACTTTTTGGAAAAAAAAAGTGCTACATGTTTGATATTCATATTATTATCAAACATGTATTAAACATAATTTTGTTATTTAAGGATTTAATTGACTCATTTGAAAAACCTGTGTTTCTTAGTTGTTTAACTCAAGTCAGTTTCTATTCTTACATCCAAGGTTTTGATATGTTTCCTTACTTTGGAGGTAGGTTCGCCTTCTTTTGCTGCCAAATCTTGAAGCATATATACGACTTCTTGAACCAGAGATGCTTCTTGAGACACAGAAAAATGAAATGAAAAGGCATGAAGCTTGGCGTGTTTATGGAGCCTTGCTGGTAAGATATGTTATCAGATACCTGTTACCACTGATAAACACCAGTACATCAGTCTCCGTATAATAATGATTGTCTGATAATTTTATGTAATGTTTCATTCAGCGTGCTGCAGGTCAATGTGTATATGTTTCGCTAAAGTTGTTCCCAGCTTTTCCATCTCCTCTCCCTCATACTGTCTGGAAGACCAGTGCAAGTGTTCTTACTTCTCCACCTAGTGAGTATTTTCCTCATTGCCTAAGGAAATACTGGTCAATTGTAAATGTCTTGGTATTGTAACTTTTAAGCCTGTTCATAGAGGGAGAACCCCTTTTGCATAGTTAATTATTTTAATGGAGTTAAATACCTACAAAAGGAAAGGACCTGCATGCTAAACTATTGGAATCCCCCTAATATAAATGAAGCTTTTGAAACTGAAGCAGTAGTCAAGTTGGAAACGATCATGGCTTATCAAACTCTCGTTCGAATAGTGAATTGCCTAACTTTTTGTTTTTGTATCGAATTGTAAAATTTAAAGATACAACAGAGATATCTTGAAACATAAAATATAAATGATATATGATGATCAATGTAACAGGTGTAAGCTAGTGATTGACAAAACTTTTCTCTAATTTCTTGATACACTTCCAATATTTACGTTTGGGAAGCTGGGCTGATTGAATTTATCTGAAAACTGGATGAAATAGGCACTGTTTCTCTAGAATATATATTTGTTCAATTCTTTAAAAACAATACACAGAATATTATTTTTTTGAACAAGCAATACACAGAATATTATGATTCGATTTGTGATGATTTATAAGTGTAGATAGTGCCATAGTTGTCTTCTTTAATGCTTAGTTCGTATACTAACTCCTTTTTCATGTTTGATCATGAAGATAAACGCAAGGCAAGCCCTATGGAATTGGAGCAGCAGCCCCCCTTGAAGAAAGTAGATACTGATGGAGAGGTTAGTGTAGTTCAGGAAAATTCTTCACCATCTCATAAGGAAGAGGAGACAGTAATTCAAGCTTCTTCAGCTGAGTCAAAAATTGGTGCAGCGTCATCATCTGGAGAGACGAAAAATAAGATCACTACAGATGGTGAAGTTAGAAGCAGTGGGGGTGATACTCAGGATTTGAAGATCTCTTCTGTCCTAGCCCATATTTGGAAAGATGAGCTGAATTCAGGACGTGTCCTGACATCATTGGTTGAGCTGTTTGGTGAAAACATCCTTTCATTTATTCAGACTCGTGAGATGTGCATGTTCTTGTAACCTAGGGAAGATTATAGCAAAGTTTGTTCATGGTTAAACCATGGAAAACATGTAGGTAATATGTGATTTCGAGAACTAACTAATATCGCTTAGTATAAAATGTATAATTTTCTTTTTGTTGAATGAACTTTTAGCTTCACGTGAAATTTATTTTGAAGCTTTAGGTGTCGGGTGTTAGAGCCTGTTGGAAATTGAGGGACTGGAATGTAATGTTTGTGTAAAATGTCAAATTCTATATTGCAGCCATAACTTTCGATCATTCTCACAGTCACAAGTACAATACAATTCCTTTTGCGACAGATTAAGATAGTTTGGTTCATACATACATATGAAATTCGCAACAAAAAAATGGTATAACTAAGGTGTTTTGGTGGTAACATGAATAACAGCATAATGTTAAAATTCAATACTTGTAGAATTACTTAAATGATTGGCATGATCACAGTAGCATTTAAGCAGCCAATTTAGTGGACTCTCTTTCAACAGCTATTTTAAGGATGCTGTCTTCTTCCAAGACCATTTGAATTGGCATGAAACCCATTCCATCTGCCATTGCAAGCATCATCTGCTTAGTTTCTTTCTTGAATTCTTCCAGATCAACCGTGCCATTCAAGTTGTGATCGAACTGTATGAACAAAGATTCATAAACACGAGCAAGCTCATTTGGGTCTGAGTCTACATCAATACCAAAGTGTGTTTCAAAAACCCTCAAGCTCCGGAGCTCCTTCAACATCTCTTCATAGGAGAGAAGACCATCGTTGTTTGTGTCGAGGCGAGAGAACCGATTTCCTACCGAGGTATTAAATGCTTCTTCATCTTCAAGGAAGTGGACAATTGTGGCACCATCCAAAATTTCTACACTCATCTTTCTCTTCTACTTAATGTCAATAATGGAAGGTAGTTTTTTTTTTTTGAAAAAGCCCTAAAAAATGGAAGGTAGTTTGTAATACAAACTTTGTATTGACAATAGAGTTGTGCGTTTGCAAATGCTTATAATTTGATGAGAAGAGTTGGATTCTTCCATGTATATATAGACATTAACAATTGCTTCCAGAAGAATATATTCTTTAACTACTAACATGGTATAGAAACCATGTGCTTTTTGTGTCCCTTGCATCTATTAGTTTATTTGATAGTCCAACCGTTTAAATTGGATGCTTTCCTCAACTGTTGGCTCCTGATGGTTGGAATTGTTCCTTGTCGGTAATCCACGGATATACCAAAGATATGATAATATGAATACATTATTTACAACACCTAAGTTCTATCTCATTGGCAAAAGCTTAATATCGTAACTTCAAGGTATTTAGTTCAATTTCACTACAGAGCTATTGTAAAATGATAATTAGCGTTATTTTAATTAATAATTTTTTCTTTCTCAATTTTCTTTTAAAACATATTATTATTTGCATAACAATGAAACTCAACCTCAGTATACATAACACAGCTGATAGGGACAATGTATTATTATATATAAAAACCCGAGTTTGAATCTCATACACTCCATATATTCACCTTAAGTGAATTATAGCCACCAAAAAAAACAATCAAACTCCACATGGTGAAGTCAGCGTTGGAAGACTACTGCCCCCGTTTTAGTGTATGTATGTATGTCAATTATCAAACGAGTAAAGTAAGTTCGAATTCATTAATTGGACGCGGTGTTTCGTTGAATGTCTTAAACAAAGGGTACCCATTGATTATTTTAATATTATTCAAAGAACTAAAATTATTATACTTTACAAAGGATCTTCTTGGATGTAAGTTGTAACAAAAAAAAAAAAAAGAAGAGGATCTTATTGGTTTATTCTTCTTTTTCTTTTATTGTCGAATCATTTTGCCCCGTGATTAGTAGCAAATTACGATAATATAAAACATGCTTTTGAAAGAAACCAAACAATAATAACATTCAAATCTTATTCTACTAGGTAGCGTCAGCGATCAAATAACAACATAATGTGTATGTGTGCACAAAGAACATGTGACTTGCACCATACCCAAAGTTGTTTTTTTACCGTTTGAGCAATAAATAAATTAAATCAAATATAATGAGATTTAATGATTCAATAGTGAAAAATAGGTTTGTGCATGATATAATACTAATTTGCTTGTGCATTTTAGACAAAGTCACACATATCTATCTACCAGATTCTCTAGATATTTCTTAATATATTTCTTATATAATTTTTCTAAACATTCATTTACCTCAGATGATTTAACTATCCTTTCTTACTAGAAAATCAAAATGTTTTCTTTGTACAAGCCCAAACCACCGAGTTTTCACCATTTTTTCTATGGTAGTTTTACCGCACTTTTAACACAACATTCTCATCTCTACTTCACCTGTTTTATTTTTGTGATGGTTCTTTACTGTCCAACGTTCAGTTGCATACTACATCTTTGGTCTTATTGCTGTAGGATAAAAAACTTCTTTATCTTTATCTTGAGAGGTACCTTTGTATTTCCTAAAACACATGACCCTTATCCATTAAGACTCCCATTTGAAGCCGATTGCTTACCAATTCTACTTCTTCGTCAGTTTGGACTATAGGCCGAACATATTGTTGAGTCTCTTGTTCTTGGGAAGAGAATAAGAAAAGAGTAGAAATTAAGTTTTGATCTTGGAGAGTTTGTTGAAGCTAATTTATTGTAACCCTTTTGTATCTATTTGTAAAGAACTCGTTAATAGTGGATTGGGGAGATCAATATCTCCCCTATAGTAGATCAATGTGTTTACAAATATTTCCCAACCTTTGAGAACCCACACCAAAGACCCTCAACCTTTAAGTTACCTCCTTCGATTTCGCAAGTTTCTCTCTTTGAAGCCTAACTCAAAACATGAAGAAGGAAGCCTTAAATAGTGTACAAGTCCTGTTAAAATCGTGCCCTGTTTTTACCCAATTTTACCACAATTTCACGTTAGTACACTGGACAATACTAACGTTATCCACAAAAATTGTGCCCCAGTTTCTGTTTATTGTGTCCGAATTTTTGTCGAAACAAAACTCTCAAAACTGACCCAAAATCGTGTCACGATTTTTGCCGGAGTTCAATCATCAATTTTGAAACAAATCTCAACACCTACCATCCTTAATATGAATGAATAACATTTATTAAATAACATTCATTAAATAAGTTGTGGAAATAATCATTTCATCTATCCTTAACATTTTTTATGTGAACCAAAACTTTATCTTCATCCTTCGTACACATCACTAGCTGCAAATCTCTCGTCTATCTTTCCCTCCCTTTAACAAGCGCACGCGCGTACACACACACATATATATATATATATATATATGAGAGAGAGAAAATTTCCTCCCTTCTTGATACTTAAGAATTGGTTTAACCTTCACAAACTTTATTTTTTTGCCTCGCTCACCGCCTTCTTGGTCTCTTTCTTAGCTTCCTTATATGTTTTCCCAACTTTTAACATGTTACACCTAATCAAAACAAAACATTATATTTTTATTCTAACTTTATTCTGCACCCATTCGTTCCACCACTTAAATTCTTTACCTCTTAGTCGATAACCTCTTTGATTATCACAACGTCTCTTTTACTACTTTATTAATCCATTGTGCTATCTTGTTTCATATATCATTTACACTTCATTTTGAATCTCTGAAACATCCTTCTAAAACCTTGTGTTGGAAGATCATTAATTTTTCACGATTCAAATACCACTTGATATAAAATGTATAACTTTCCTTGTGGTGAATTTTGTTTTGATGCTCTAGATGTTGGGTGATAGTACTTGCAGCCTGTTGGAAATAGTCAAATTCTTTAGAACTTTTTTGTTAACAATGCACATTTGGAATCCATAACAAAGATGTAAAGGCTCAGATTATGATAGCTTATTTCATGAATACATTCGGAATCCATAACAAAACAGTTTAAGGAGTTTCAAAGGTATCAATATAACAACAAATTAAACAGAATATTATAATATTACAATACAAGCAAAAGTGTCAAAAAAAGCAAAATTAATTAAAAATCTTTGGCATGATTGAAGTAGCACTTAAGCAGCCACTTTATTGTGCTCTCTCCGTACTTCAAGTTTTTCTAGGGTATGTTTTTATTTCTTTTGTTATTTGTCTTTAGTTACCATTTGCAACTAAATATTTTTAGGATAAGGTTCTAAGATGAACCTCTATTCTGGTTGTTGGATAATTTAATTAATTTAAAGTCTTTATTCGGTTATTTTCTTTATGCTATTTAATTTTACTATCATGCGTAAGATTTGTCTCCTCTGAAGCATAACCCTGACACCTAGGCATTAGGAAGGTGACATACTTAATATTGATATTTATATCTGTCTTAATGAGAAAGTAACTAATTAGTAGCTAGAGAAACAAGCCATAGAGCAGAACCTTGAGATAAAAGTACTTAGGGAGGTTACGTAACCTAATATTGGTGCAAACCTACTACAACCAGGAAGTACTAGTTAGTAATTAGGTAAATAGGTGACTTCACGACTTAAATCAGCTAAGTAATTTCATTATCCTCGAACCTTGGTAAGGTAGACGCTGATAGGAATGCCCGTTTATAGAACTACCGAGAGGGAGAATGTGCTATGTACTTCTAATATTCATAGATGAGTGAACCTTTAGAAGTTTTGGGACCAAACTATTGAGAATTTAGGAACGTCAATTCAAGTCTATGTTTCAACTACCTCTAAGAGAGTAAGACCCCATGCATACCTACCCGCAGGATCAGCAGGTGAAACTCAACAACCGGAGGGGAATGAGCCCATATCTTGAGAGAGTAAGGCCCTACACATACCTACTTGTGTGATCCGTAGGTACAACTCGATAGCTGATAGGTAGTAAAACCCCATGAACTCATCACTTAGATAGATAACAATAAATAGCATGAATGAGACCTGACTGTAACGTAATTCCAACAATTAAATAGAGGAAATTCGAAGAGTCCTAAACGTCGCTAACATTTTGCAATCAAAACAGGCAAACTTTGCTTTGTTGCAAACTGATTAACTTGCAAAACTCTACACCCTTTATATCTTTTATTTTTATTGTTTCCAAATAAGTAACGCGATTTGTTTGGTTGAAACGACAATCATTGTGGATACGATACTCTACTTATCACTTTATTACTTGGTAAATGGTTTGGTACATTTGCCTAAATCCGCCCATCAATCTCCCATCTTGTTACTTATTTGACTCGTCACATATTTCATATAGCTGAGAAAACACGTTCAACACTTGTAGTTGCCACTGACAAAATCATAGCTAACTTCAAAAGCTTGTACACCAAATCAAAGGTAGTGCTCTTGTTTGTTCTCACAAGATTTGCACAAAGGTCTGAAAGTCCTTTCAATTTTGAAAAATTGGGATCACCTCAAACATTTCTAACATAATTCTAAAGTTGATGGCGCACCACCACTTCCGACATATCGTTAAAATCATTTGGATAAAGCTCGATCATCTTCAATAATTTGTCCACATCAAAAGCTGCAAATGATCAAGCTAGATTCTAGCATGCAACAAATTGTAAAAGTTAAGTATTATCTTCATCAAATTTAGCATTGTCATCATGCAATTGCAAATCTACAACACTAAATGAACAATCATTCTTATGATCATCATGTAACCCACCAAATTAGTGAAATTAAAAGTTTAACCAAGTTCATTTTAGAAAATTGGGTGGACATCAATTTTAATATATTATTAAAAATAGAAATGAATAGCTTTTTTTTCGAGGAAAAGAAATTAAGTTTTTTTTAAGAAGTTAAAATAAAATATATTAAAACAACCAAATAAAAGTCCCTCCATCACAAGATGTGCTAGAGACTCTTACCAATCCAACATGATTACAAAGCATTGAACACAGAAAAAAGAAAGCTAAACTAGGAAACAACCATTAAACACAACAAAGGATTGTTCCTCCAAAAAAGATAATCAAAATCTAACAAAATAAAATTCGACTTTAACCACCAAAAAACCTAATGCTTTCCCTTTTCACTTAACGATTGAAGTTGCTTGGCCTTCTGTTGAAAATTTCTTCTATTTCTTGCCTTCCAAGTAACCCAAATCACAGAAACTAAGTTTTTTTTCTTTTACATAAAATTGTCTTAGTGATATGTTTATTTTCGTAGCCATTTGAACAAATTGCTAATACTTTTTAGGGGAAATTGCTACTATTTACTAAACTGAAAAATCTTTATTGCTTGAAAAACTAACTCAATCTTTTATTTAATTAGTAAATAATTTTATGGCCATTATACTGTAACAACTAGTCAACTACAAAATTATACCATTGATTTGTATCCCGTATTTATCATCTAAGAAATGAAAGGATTCAATAGGAAAAATTAATCTATTGAATGTTTTTATATTTTTGCTTTCTAATCCGAATGGGATGAAAGTTAGAAAGAAAGAAAAGTTCAAAAAAAAAGTGTTTATAGCATTTCTCATGATATATTAAAAGACTCCATTGTTCATCATTCGAATATCTTAATGATACTCATCTTCATTTACATATCATAAAGCTATAAAGTCTACAATACATGTCTTTAAATTGAGGGACTGGAATGTAATGTTTGTGTAAAATGTCAAATTCAACTTTGCAGCCTAATTGAGAATTCAAACGATACTAAAAGTAGTGATATGGTGATATCAGATTTGAAGTGTTAGATGAATTTAGACAGCCATAACTTCAATCATTCTCACAAGTACAATACAATTCCTTTTGTGACAGATTAAGATAGTTTAGTTCATGCATACATATGAAATTCATAACATAAAACGGTTTAACTAAGGTGTTTTGTTGTTAAAATGAATAACATAATGTTAAAGTTCAATACTTAAAGAATAACTTAAATCTTTGGCATGATCACAGTAGCATTTAAGCAGCCAATTTACTGGACTCTCTTTCAACAGCTATTTTGAGGATGCTGTCTTCTTCCAAGACCATTTGAATTGGCATGAAACCCATTCCATCTGCCATTGCAAGCATCATCTGCTTAGTTTCTTTCTTGAATTCTTCCAGATCAACCGTGCCATTCAAATTGTGATCGAACTGTATAAACAAAGATTCATAAACACGACCAAGCTCATTTGGGTCTGAAACCACATCAATACCAAAGTGTGTTTCAAAAACCCTCAAGCTCCGGAGCTCCTTCAACATCTCTTCATAGGAGAGAAGACCATCGTTGTTTGTGTCGAGGCGAGCGAACCGATTTCCCACTGTGCTATTAAACGCTTCTTCATCGTCAAGGAAGTGGACAATTGTGGCACCATCCAAAATTTCTACACTCATCTTTCTTTTCTGCTTGATGTCAAAAATGGAAGGTAGAAATTTGTATTGACAAATAGAGTTTTGTGTTTGCAAATGCTTGTAATTTGATGAGAAGAGTTGGATTCTTCCATGTATATATAGACATTAGCAATTGCTTCCAGAAGAATATATTCTTTAACTACTAACTTGGTATAGAAACCATGTGCTTTTTGCGTCCCTTGCATCTAATAGTTTAATAAAAAAATTCTTTCATATTTTTTTTAATGTGTTGTTTTCTATATTTTGGACATGAAAAGTAAATTATTTAAATTGTTTATTTTGCATAACAATGAAATCCCACACGGTGAAGTCAGCGTTGGAATACTAGTGCCCTCGTTTTAGTGTATGTCAATTGTCAAACGAATAAAGTAGGTTGGAAATAATATATTGGACGTGGTGTTTTGTTGAATGTCTTAAACAAAGGGTACCCATTGGTTATTTTAATTATTATTCAAAGAACAAAAATTATTATGCTCACACCCTACTTACTTTGCCTTAGATTTCTAATGAGAGAAACTCCAACTTCTCTCTAAACTTTCTTTCTCCTTCATTCATCGAGGAGGGGTGGTTTTAGGTCATTTTTGACATTGAATCACTCCTCTACATCTTTTCCCCCCTTTTCTTTTAATTTAAATAAGTGGTCTTCACATATAATAAGTTTTTCCGTTTGTGTTTTTTGTGATTTTGTCGTCTAGGTGCGGCGTTGTGTTGTTCGCCGTCTTATGCAACGTTTGATTTTGCTTCTCGTCGCGTTGTTCGTTTAGTTCTTATAGAAAGATCGACATCAGTCATTTACAAATTCAATCAATGATTTGTGCTTCAACGTTGTAGATCCAGAAGCATGAGTATTTCGATGACTTAGATTTTATCATATTATTTGTTGGCATTTTACCGTTGTATGCTATTAACTTTGGTGTTGTGAGTTAGTTTGCAAATTCACCCTTTCCGTTTTTAGCGAATTTTGTATTTGATGTACTCTATTAATTTGATGAATGAATATCGTTTTATTTATGTAAAAAATAAATAAATTCTTATGCTTTACAATGAATCTTCTTAGTTTATTTCTTTTTAGTTCTATTCCACAACATATTGTCCCATGATTAGGAGCAAGTTACATAATATAAAGCATGCTTTTCAATATAATCCCATTATCATTTAAATTGTATTAGAAAACTAGTAAAAGATTCGTGTAATAGTAATAATTACATTGATGATATTGTGAAATGTTTAAAAATATTAAATAAAAATTATTAGTATTAATGTAATGTTTTAATTAAATATTTGCACTGAACACGTTGCAGATTTTATTTTTTTATATTTGCGAAAAAAAAAATTTATGTACTGATATGAGAAAGTCAATTGGATAAAATTTTGAAAATCGTGACTATTTTCAAAATATCAACATCAATATAGTATTTCTCTTAAATATTTTGTTATTTTATATGTAAAACACCGTTAAATATTAGCATCATACTCGTTGCAGATTTTATGTTTTTAAATTTGCGGATGCAAATTTTTATATACTGATATGATAAAATTTCGAAGAGTCACAACTATTTTCAAAATATCAACATTAATATAGTTTATTTGATATGTAAACACCTTTAACTATGTGCATCACACTCGATGCGAATTTTATGTGCTTATATGTGTGAAAGCAAATTTTTATGTACCTACATGAGAAAGTCGATATGATAAAATTTTGAAAACTCATGATATATTTAGGATATCAACATTGATTTAGTGTTTGAATTAATTATTTTCAAAAATGTTTTCTACTGTTTTCATCACAATGTAGACATTCGAGAAATGTGCGCAGTTTGGGAGATTTTGTCTTCACTATAACACCTTCTTCTTGCCCTAACGGGGTTGTTGCTAGTCGTTTTTTCATGAAACTCGTAGCGTAATAAAAGCAACATCTCAAATATCTCACATACATCCACAATCTCAAAGTGCATGAATCACAAAATCTCAACAACATATCTCAGGTATCATAATACATAAGCAATATGGTCTCCACATAAATCTCAAAGATAAATAACATAGAATCCCGACAATCCTAATCCGAGCCTGTACTAGAATCCATGCAAAAGATAAACGAGGGATGCGCCATGCAAGCCTCGGGTATTCACGTCTCCACAAACGTCCTTAAGCCTGCACGTCTACACCATTTTTAAAAATGGTGAGGCGGTCAACCAAATGACCACTGGTAGTTTAGATAATATTCACATAAAAAGATATAAGCATAAAAATAGCATTCTGGGATTTAAAGTACCACTTATATACATGCTCATCATTCTTATAATACTAACATCATATGAATATCATCTTCAATAAATTATCACAACATTCACATATTAACAATATCATCTCAAGTGTACAAGTATCACCAAAGAAACATATTCAAGTACACAACTTCAAATAAGTCACATAATTCACCAATCACATACTTCACATAATTCACCAAGTCACATAATCAAGTATGGAGCAATTCATATAGACTCATATGCATACTTTCACACTTTAACATCATCAATCAATATAAGAGCTTCTTACCTTATTCTTCATCTATCATAATCATCAAATCACACCAACCTCATCATTTAGAAAATATAATCTTATATTCAACTTCACTTATTTCACATAAAGCACATAATGCATATAATTCATCTAATTCGTATCAATCATATTGTTGTAGTAAAAAAAGTAAGTATTTATGTTATCGTCTCCACAGGGACTGGTGCGATATTCTAAGCCGTTCAACAATCAATATCGTTCTGAGCTAGGGTTGTCGGGTATTTTGTTGTTTCATACACTATCAAACTAAGA
>Ga0228710_1006408_pt1 | contig 17830 bp, 4 predicted proteins | sample MedpolnodulmetaG_FD_177995 | JGI IMG/M metagenome (GOLD analysis project Ga0228710, IMG submission 177995) | Root nodule microbial communities from Medicago polymorpha collected in Santa Monica, California, United States - pink nodules | ecosystem: Host-associated > Plants > Roots > Nodule...
GTGTGGAATGTTTTATCCAGAAATTGAAACTTCGGTACCACTTAAGAAGGATTTGGATATTGGTCTAAAGAAGAAGGAAGAAGGGGGATTTGGATAAAAAAATTCTCTCATTTGTTATGTCCTTGAGAGTTTCCGAGCTAGTTGGATTTGAGTCTATTGAGCAATATCTTCCACATAGAGTTGCTATGCAATTTGGAATGGATCAAGATGTTCCTGATTGTGCTCCTAGATTCGATGAGAATAAAACCATTGCTTGGAAAAATTACTGTAGACCCTTATATGAAACAAGTCTAGACATTCCATCTAGATTTTTTGATGCCGGTGTTACCACATGTTATGCAACGTGGTGGACGAGAAGTGCGGGTTCATCAACTTGTACAGCTCATGCTGAGATTCCACTTGAGTTTCCTACTCCTAAACTTGTTACTTTTGGAAAGTCTTGTGACTATAGTTCAAAAGCTAAGAAGGGAGATGATATTGTTGATGGTGATGTTGAAGATGGCTTGAATTCTGAGAAAAACTTTGTTGATATTGTTACCGGCTATGAAAATTATTTTGAAGATCGTTTGAATGCTGAGAAAAATATTGCTGTTGATGGTCCTTCTCCTTTGATATCTGTTGTTGAGGATGGTAACCATGTCTTGGAAGATATTCAGTCTAAAGATGCAGATGAGAGCATGGAAGCAAGGCTGTCAAATGACGATATCTGCCAAGCTGAGACTCCAACCGAAAGGTATAACTTTTTATCTGAAGCAAGCATAGCAGATCTTGAACAAAGAATCAGCCAGCTCGAGATAGCACATACAAAACTGAAGACGAAAAGGTTAGGCCTCAGTCGAAAACATTATTGGCTCATAAAACTAAAACCTTACTAATTGTTTACATGGTTTACTTATTTCTTATACACTTTTACTTTATTATTTCTTATATCATATTAATGTCGGTACTTTGTTCTGCTTTTACTTCATTAGTCCAATATGAAACTATATTAATGGCATTGAAAGTAATTTGAAATTCAGAGCATGTGCTGAAATCTGAATTGTATTGTTCCAGTTGGGAAATCTAAAACATCACCACTTTCATTTGTTATAGTAAAATCTGTTAATGGTGGCCTTGAAAGTTATTTTATGTTCACGTCAATTACTGTTAAATATGTGAAACTGACATTAGAACCTAGTGGATCCAGCTCAAAAAATGTTAAGTTATTGTTGATTCAAACCTCAGGCAGGCGGCAATGGCGATTTTCTTTGTAACAAGCTATTTGTGTCTAATAATTATCATCATATCAAATTCTGCACTCATTTTCTTTGTTTATAGAAAATTGAAAAAATATATAAATTGTTACATTACCATGTTTTTCTTTGATTTATATCAAATTTTTAATCCTAAAAGGAAGGAGTAAAAGCACAAGTCAAGTATTACTTCAACCAAATTTTCTTTTTAATACTATGTTAAGGAAAAAGCCTATTCATTAAGATTGTGAGTAACACCCTAAGTAAGTGCTGTGTTACATTGCAGGCAACGCAGACGCAGGTTGTTACGGTGAAGCCACTTGACAGAAATGGATTTCAACGGAACAAGGAATTTATCGCAGAGTTTTTAGCTTTTTGTTTTTTGAACATAGTAGAATTAATTAAAGATGGCAAGGTTTGTCTGGTCACAGTTGAAACAAGACCATATGAAACATGAACTTTTAGGATATGAATATTGGTACTTTGTTCTGCTTTTACTCTATTTATTTTGCTAGTCTGGAAGAATATGCTAGTAGTTTTATCGATGGTGGTTAGCCAAAATGATTGAGTTGGCTTTTAATTTTAAGAATCTATATGTAGTTCGTATTTTTATTTGGTATTGCTATGATATTGTTATATAATGAGAGTTATAAGTATTTAACTCAAAATGATTAGTGGCACATGCTTTTCATTTTACATATTGGGTATCAAAATGATATGCCTGTCTGTCCTGTAAGACTAATGAGTACTGATCACCAGTGGATCTTCATTTCGCTGCAATTACTTTGGTGCCTTATTTGTTTGATTATCCGAGTGATTATCACTAATTTTACTCTCTTAGAATATAAGTATCGTGCTGTTTGAGGTTTGCTCTCCTATGCAGTTCAACTTGTCTCATAAATTTCTATTTGAATGTTCAAAGTATGTAGTTCTTCACAGTTCCCCAACAACTGCCTGAGCCACAAGAGAAATTTTGTGTGAATGTCAAATTTGTTTTGTGGTTTCCGTTCTCTGCCACAATAACATTTATTAGCTTGCTTTTGATTTTATGTTTCTGTTACATGATAAAACCTTATGACGTCGTTTAATTCATGCAGCCAACCCCGTCTACAAGAATAAGACTTGGTTCTTGGTTAATAATTAAAATCTATTAATGGTTATTGTTATTTCGTTTATCTTCGTCGGTACCTCTTGGTTGCCCTAATTGTCTCTAATTTTAATTCTCAGTTAATTCTTTATGATTTTAATTCTTCAGTTTTTTTGCAAATAGTATAAATAAATTTCTGAAATTTTAGAAAAATATACTCATAAGTTTATATTGAATGGATTTCAAATGTAATATGAAATGTAAAGTCTGAAATCATTGTGTTTGGTTTTGTGAGTGTGTGTGTGCGCGTGCGCTTGTGTGAGGTAATGTTGCTTGAGAACAATTTACCACATGATTGGACCAAGTTATCATATATCTAGACTAGATTTGAAAGTCACTCACTGCTCATAAAGACCTCATTTGGCTTCTGTTTAGCTCTTATATGTGTATAAGATGACCAACTTGAGAAAATTAAGATGAAAAGCTCTCCTATTGGAAATTCTTATAAACAAACCAGAAGATTAAGCTTCTACACTACATGAAATTACGGACCAATTTTAAAACTATGAACATACAAGGATGGAAGAAAACATATAGTATTAGGCATGTACACTACTAAGATGACAAACCACACCTTCCTTATACTTGACTCAATATCACACACACTGAAACCATAACAGTATACAAATAAAAAGAAAGTTAAGCATCAAATTAAATATGAGAAATATTTCTTTCTCATATACTTGATAATCATTAAATTATGGACAACTTACAATATAACATGTATATGAATAACTTGATAACTTTTTTTTACAAACCCCTTGGCTGAATGCTTTGAGAATAGATTACAAAAGCAATTAATTATTCATTCCTCCAAAAGAAAAAATATTTCCCCCTGATAGGACGCATGAGGCAAGTTAAAGGTTAAAACACGAGTTTGCTCCGCGATTCTTTTACACCAAGTTCACCCAAAATCCATATGTGAAAAGAAGCGATTGTGGCAACAATATAGATGAAAGCAACGGGGCTAATTTAACACCACCAAGTGTGTCCCCCGCCTGGTATGTGTCATGTCTGAGTAAGTGGGTAATGGTTGCAGTTTATTCGATGAATATTTTAAGACCGAATTATAATTATGGAAACTGTGGAATTAGGCTGGGAACTATATGGTTAAGTAACGGTCTCTTTTAATAAGCTTAAGTAACATTATGTAGAGGGGAGTATGGATTAGCTTACAAGCTTTCAAATTGCTAACTACATCATATTAACGATGTAACGATGACCAAGAGGGTCTCATCACCAACATACCTAAGTAACCTCAGATTGAGAGTGCAAGCTAGGAGGAGGTGCTCTAGGTTAGGGCATGTCACAGTTATGCGCTGAATTTAGAGTGACTTGAAACACTTTGTGAACATCGTGATTAGGAGGTTCAGCCTTGCAGTAATTTCGTTTTATCTGGTTTGTTGCCGGCATCGAAGGGAGGTCATCTCCCCCGTGATAGAAAGTTCTTTAAACAAAAAAAATAGTCTCCCCGTCAAAGGGAGGTTATCTTCCTATAATTGTTTGTTCATTAAAGTAGCTCTACAGTAAAGGTCATGTATACCATACACCAATTTGTTGTGCACTACCTTACTATATAACTGAACAAACAATTATAGGAAGAAGGACAGTTCTAAAAACAAAAATGGAAACAGCAGTTCAAAAAGCCGATGCCTGTAAACCTACATGGTTCAAACTAAATATACATTGATGAACCACCAAAACTAAGATCTGAATTGATGAGTTTATATTTACATGATTATGGATTTGTGATATATACTAACCCACTCTACATTAGCAGAATATACTCCTATAGCACTATGGATAGATTTGAGGCAATTTCCTAAAGAAATCGTCAATCTGGTGCAAGTGTAGCACAATTATCATGATTGATTACATGATATAGTTCCTAACCACAATTAATGTGGCTATACAAGTACAACATACAGAGCCACCTCATAAGCAAAAGCTGAAGATGATATCCAAAGCAAAATTCTCTTCCATTTAGGAGCTAGGCCAGCCATTTGGTGAATGCTCCTTAGAGTGGTAGTTTCGCTTTGCAACAAGGTGCGCATGAATCACATTTTCGGTTGTAATTGCTTCTTGAATGTCTTTCTGGGCCTTTTGGCAGAGATCATTAAGTGCAAGCATGGGAAATGGATCCTCTATAAGAACTCCAACCTACATCAATCATTTTTCACATTTTTCAAATAGCTTTTATCTATCCAGAAATCAGAGTTGCATTTTAAGAATCCATCAATCAATCAATTACTTCTGTATTGTTTGAGTTTAGATTTGGAGCAATCGACCAAATCTATTTTATCAGTGAAAATTGATTCCATAGTTTGTTCTGATTCCCTTAATAACACAGCTCTTTCATAATAATAATAATAACATAGCTCCTAGTAAACATAACACTTATTCTTATTGTTTTATTTTAGTCCCTGAAATATTTGTTAATGTTGGAATTGACCCCTGTAATATGTACAACATTTGATCTTAGTTCCTCAAATATGCGCTACATAAGGATCACAATGAGTATTACACACATATTATAGGAACCAATTCCAACATTATCAAATTTTACAGAGACTAAAACAAAACAACAAGGACTAAAGGCAAAAAGTGGTATGTTTGCAAATACTAAAAACAAAGAAAAAGTTTTAAAGGGACTAAAAGTAAAAAGTGATATATTTGTAGGGACCAAAAATATTTTTTAACCTATTTTATATTTAAGGACAGACACCTCACAAGCTATTCCAAATAATTTAAACATTCCACTCACGAAAAACCTAATTGCTGGAATGAAAATCCTTCTCACCTATCTTTCAACATTTGTTTGTCAACTTAAATTTTTCCACCTAATGAATAATGCAGAATGAAATAAAACACTGATAAATGTTGTAATAACCTAAAGTTCTTGGTTCAGTTAACTACTATGTACAACAGACTCTAGAACATCATAATTTGATATATTGAAATAGAATAGGATTGAAGTAAGGTGAGGAACATACTTCTTCAATGCAGAACAAAGAGGCAGCACTGATAAAGGTAGCAGGAACAACAATCCAATGGCAATCATCCCAAAGTATGATAGGGAGCGTCAGATGCCATAGGACAAGAAACCTTGAAGTCAGGCGAGTGTATGATAACGGAATCGGAATACCCAGAAGCTGTTCACATAAGCCAATTCCTTCATGGAAACAAGTGATCTTTGATTCCTGTACCGCAATTAGGTAAAATGTTTGAAAACAAAGAATTAATAGACTAAAGTTTTATACCAATAGATTAGTATCTAACATTTCTCTGCCTAATTACCAAGGAAACACATAAATTTACATTTCTGACAATTGAAGAGTTGTTTTCAAAAACGTTGCCTAAATTCAATATGTAGTTTTGTACTGAAATGCAACAAGTTTGCTTACCAAGATACTTCTTCTAGAATCCTCCAATTTTAGTAGCCGAATGCTCTGCGATATAAACTCAATTGTGCAGCGAGGTCGATGATTCGATTTCATGATCAATGCTATATCATCTACTTCTAGCAAATGTTGAAGATCTCTCTCAACGTCTGAACCATATAACACATGACACTGCATTCAAATTATTCAAATGGTGAGTTTCACTCATCAACTACAACTACCAACCCAAAAAGCTTACTTTAAACAAATCGAACAAAACCTTCTAGACAAGCTTCGTTATATCATTGACAAAAAAGGAAACCCAGCAAACATGGAACTAGTCTGAACAAAATGGTGACTTACACCCATCAACTACAACCACCAACCCAGAAAATCTTGCTTTAAATAACTTGAACAAAACCTTGCAGACACCCTTCACTATGTCATTAGGAAAAGAAAAAAAAAGGAAACCCAACAAACATGAAACATAGTCTGACCTTAAGCAACTAAAAACTCAACCCTACACATACACAGCTTGAACACACATAACAAAAACCCTTTTGCATTATCATTTACGAAAAATGGAAATTGAGCAGAACCCAGCAAGCATAGAACTACTCTGACGGACCTTAAGCAACTGAATCTAACCCTAGATAGAACATCACCACATTCAAACTGTTCACACTAACTCCCCAACTACCAACCCAAAAACCCACCCCACTACTTGAACAAAACCCTACACACCCTTAAAATTATCTTTAAAATAAGTAGAAAATTGATGGAATCTCAACAACCATTGAACAATTCTGACCTTCAGTAACTAACATTCACCTAGAACAGAGAACTAATCTGACCTTAAGCAACTAGAAGTCCAAACATTTATACTTTGAAAAAACCTTACAAACCCTTCAAAATCATCCTTGAAAAAGTTAATGGAATCCCAACAACCATTGAACTGTCCTGTATTTAAAGTAGCCAACATTCCAACCCTCAACAAGTTATACACACTATCATTCAGAAAAGCAAAATTGAGGAATACCCAATAACAATTGAACTATTTTGACCTCAAATAACTAGCAATCCAACCATGCACAACTTACACTCAAGTTGAATTAGCTTCTAGGTAACAAGACTTTTAAGTTTTTAGTCCACGTATGAAACAAAAGTGTTTTTAGTTACATCAATCTAGACCGCAATATCCCTACAACCGTAATGCAATTGGGATTAAGTTCACATAGGTGATTGCAATTTTTTGCAATATATCAAGTATCATAACGCAACCTCAACCAAAAATTAAAACATTGCTTATAACCTACGTAGCACCGACACTTCAGATTAAACGAGTGTCTGGTGTTCAACATGTCTCATAGATACACAACAACAATATATGTGGTGGTTACACCCAACTACTTCCATTTTCTCAAATTATTACCAGCAAGGTAGTCAAAATCAGGGTTCCTAGGTAAGATCAGGGAAGTGTCTCAAGATCATGAATCGTAACACAGATTGCAAGATCCTACCAAATTTAGAAATTTATATAACAACTTAAATCGTATCAAATCAGAAGCAAATCACATCTAAGAACAGTTAAAAACCACCAAAAACATGAGAAAACCCCCAGAATTTTATAAAAACAACAAAAAGCTTTCAAATAGGGATATTTGAGGGTCGTTTTAAATGAAACCAGGTCGCGTGACCCGACCAGGAAAACCCATAAATAGCAGAACATGTAGAATTGTAACAGATTCCACCACCTAGCACGGAGATTCCACCGTCTGCTAGCAATTTACGATCCCAATTGGCACGGAACACGGTAATAGGGAGCAACATTATAAAATTGTAAGATTTTAAGTGCTAGCAATATATTTTGACTACCATGATTACCAGTATCTACATATCAATGTTATGTATGGACTCTGGTGTCTGTGTCAGGGTTTCATAGCTTATATAACTACTGCAAGATTTTCCTCCACAAACTTATGTGGTTACATTCAATCACTTAAGTTTTCTCAAATTATTACAGGTGTCTACATGTTAGTGTTGTGTGTGTATGTGATTCATACATACCTTGTACCTACACTCAGAACCTAAGATTGAAGGCGTGTTTGATGTCTAACACGTGTCAGTGTCTGACATCGACATGAAATCACATTCAATCACTTTCATTTTCTCAAATTATTAGCAAAGTCTACGTGTCAGTGTTATGTTGGTGTATGTGGTGTCCGTGTCAGTGTTTGATAGTCTATGACTCTATGTAGCACAGACGCTTCAGATTAAATTATTGTCTAGTGTTCGACATGTCTCACAACAACGCAACAACATATGTGGTGAGCACAAACAACCAGTTCCATTTTCAAAAATTATTATCAGTATCTACGTATCAATGTTATGTCTAGTGTATGTGTCAGTGTTTCATAGCTTAATAACTAATGCAATAATTTCCTCCAAAAATACATCTATGGTTGATAGAAAGCAATAAAAAATGAAATAGGATGAGTTTAAGTATAACAACATTCAGAACCTTAGATTGAAGGCGTACCCGGTGTCTAACACGTTAGTGTCCGACATCAACATAAAATTACACTCAATCACTTTCATTTTCTCAAATTATTATCGGTGTCTACGTGTCATATAACTAATGCGATATTTTCCTCCACAAAAACACGTCTATGGTTAATAAAAAGCAATAAAAAAAATAGAAAGAGTGTGAGAATAGCAAGAATACCTTAAGAACAATAGGAAAAGCAATGATATAATTCAAAAGCTCCTTCTTAACTTGAAAATCACCCTTCCCACTCACATCAACAGTAGCCATAACAAGTCTAGCAAAATCACTAGCAGCAGCAATAACAGCGGTCCAAGCTTTCTTCCCTTCAACAAATCTCGAATAAGAAGCCTCCGTCCTAAAAACCAATAGCAACGCAAGAGCAGGAGCAGTAAGCTGATAAGGAAGCGAAGAAGCTCGTAGAACAGGAAAAAACTCCGGCAAGTAATGGAACCAGACGGCGGAGTTGTAGGCGGCGATGACGGCGGCGAAAGAAGTGAAGAAGAGAACAGGAGGGACTAAAGAGAGGATGACACGTGAGGAGAAGCTAGAGAAAAAGTGACGCACGTGACGGAGAGAGGAACGGTGTGTGACCCAGTTTGTGTGGTTGTAGAGTGTTCTGTTTTTTTGCATTCCTCTTTCTTGGTTTTGGTCTGCCCAGTCTGGGATTGTACGGAGGAGGGTGATTATGGTTTTTATTGGGGTGGGGGGTGGTGTGGAACATTTTAGGGGGGTGTGTTTGTAGGATTTGGAGGAAGGGAGGAGGGTTAGTTGTTGGAGGAGGTGTGAGTGGCATTTTGGAGTGAATTGGGAAGTTAGGTTTGTGAGTTTGATTTGGTTATTGGGAGGATGGTACATTGAGATGGTGAAGAGAAGAGGAGAGCATGAGAGTGTTGAGAATATTAATGGTGAAGAAGAAAGGGGAGTTAGTTAAAAATTGGTTGGTGTGGTGGGTGGGTTAGTTAATTTAAAATCTTAAAAGAACTTAGTAAATGTTTTTGTGAGTGAAGCATATTTTTACACGTTTCAGATATGCCTTACAGATTCCACAAAAAAAAAAAAGATATTTGAGAAGGGAGACAAGGATACTATTACTTGGTGTGGTGGATGGTAGGACTTACCAACACCAACACATTCTCTAGTAGGTTCTCGGCTTACATGTCGATGAGTCAACATAGTGAGTCAACTTGGTCGGTCAAGGGTCAGCTTTTTATGGTATGGTATTGTTGACATATCTAAACACAACTTACAAATCAGTTATTAGTGGATTGGTATAGGTCAACCAAACAAGGAACAATCGTTAATGCCTTAATAGGCTTGACGTTTGGTGGACTGTTGACTTGTATATGTCGATTGAATTAAGAACAAAAGTTTACATTTTAATAGGCTTGGCGTTTGATGAACTGTGTACTCGCATGGATGGATCATTTTATGTAAGTTGTAATACTTTATTTGACCGACTAGCAAGATCTAATTTCGCACTAGTTTGATTGTCCAAGTTAGGCCAGCTTAGCTCGTCTTTATTCTACATTAGTTTGATTGTTCAAGTCAGGCCAGCTTAGATCGTCTTCACTTAATACTGATATGTTTTAAGTTAATTATGCTCTGATTCCATGTGTTTTGTACGGATGATTGACGTCTATAAAAGCACGTCTCAACTCCACATGTCCAATACGGGCGAATCGCACCGTAGTCTACGTGCGCCCGTACTCAATATAGACAACCAATGGGAGGCTCTGGATCACGATTTAATGGTCTTTGAATGATCAATAAAGGCTCATTAAGTCAACACTTTGAGGGTTATAAAAGAGGGACTTTTAGGATGTTTGAGGGGACAAATTTTAGAGAGCTTAATCAGGGTATTTTTTTATCTAAGTCTTATTTAAAGTACTCTTGGAATTCCACCTAGGATCACTAAGCAGCTCATCTAATGTAATTATTTTATGTTTACATACCTGAACAAGTATGATGAACTAAGGTATGAATCCCAACTAATAGGATTAGTAAAAATAAAAAAGATAAATGACATATCTAAAATTTTAAAATAGGATTAGTAAAAAAAAAACTAAGGTACCTAATTTTACGATTAATATTAATGAAAAACATCATTCATTCAAATAAGTAGAGTATTGCATAAAATCCAAAAATTCTAATTTCCTAAAATTAATATAAAAAAAATTTGGAAAAAAAAATTAATATAAAGATGTGAACATACTCAAAACAATTAAATTAACATTCAATAACAAAATAGAAAAAACTTAAACATATGATAAAATTAAAGTGCCTTAGAAATTAGAATACATATCTCGAGGAGCATATTTTCCAACTTAAAAAAAAACTAATTTTTGTATTAAAAAAATCTAGATATTTTTATTCCGGGGTTTTTTTATAAAAAAATCTAAGACTATCGTTTGTTTTGTATTCATAAAAATCTCCTTAAAAAAAATCTAATAACTTTTCATTTTAGATTATCCGAAGAAAGAAAAAAATGATAGGTAGATACCTTTAATATATACACTTCTTTGTATCATTTAGAAGAAAAAATTCAAATATATAATTTGTATGACTACATTTTTTAGTTGTGTGACTACTATTTATTTAATTAACTAAATAAAAAAATAGTGGTCACACGCATTTTAGTTATGCGAGCACATTTTACATTTTTCAGCCAGCGGCGGTCACTCATTAAAAAAAAATGTGGTCAGAACATGTATTTGTATTTGGTTAACTGAAATGAATTTTTTTGCATTTTAAATTTATTCTAGTAAAAACAAGCGAACCAACCGGTGTATCCAGAACCCCGACCATAACCTCGTACAGATAGTAGTCTGAAGGATGAGTTTAATGAATCCAAAAACCGACAAGTTTGTGAAAAGGTTAACCATTGTTGCAACTATCACTGCTTCATATTTTCTCTTAACCGCTGATTATGGTCCTAAACCCAATGCTCTTGACCCTGTAAGTCTCTCTCTCTTCTCTTCATGAATTTAGGGTTATGTTGTTGTTCACTCAACATATGCTATTATTGCTTTATTTCATTCTATTTCCAATTTTTGATTAAGGGCAACATATGCATTTAGGTTAGATATTACCCCCTTCAAAAATATTCATAGGATCAGATCATGTTTAGTTTACTATTTAGCTGGGGTCCCTACTATTGATATAATATTCATAGCAATTACTCGTAGAGATTTGTGGGAGATGAAAATCCAGTGAGTTCGCCACATATTTGTGCTGCCGCGTCAAATTTGTGGTGATCTTGTGATTTTAGGGCTATGGATTTGGCAGAGTAAAGATCAAAGAGGATATCATCAACACCGTCGAGGAAGAGGGACGGGAAATTAAGATAAGAAGAAAGCTCGCTAGCTTAGAATAATGGAAGATGGTGATCAATAGGAGAGTATGGAACGAGTGATAGTGTTAAGGTTTCTATTTTTTTTACTCGTAACCCCCCTCCCTCACTTTAAGAAACAACTTCGCAACACCACAAGTCTTATTGGGTCGGTCGTGTATATTCAGGTCCCGACAGATTTGTTTAACCCAATTCTTAACCTGTCTCAAAATTAAAACATTATTAACCCGCAGACCAGCCACTCGATGACATCTTCCGGTTTACGTGTTATTCCTCTTAGATTAGTCAGATTTCTAGCAAGTCGGGTTAAGTTGTCCAGCCCTACCATGTAAGTTGTATTGTGATATAAAAATGTTGTGTAGGACTTGGTCCATAATCAGATTCACTATGCTGCAACTCTTACAAGAAATTGAAAGCTTTTGGAAAAACTAATGATCTTTTGGAAAAAGAAAAGACTTTGGGAGCTGATGGAATGCTATGTGAAGTATGGGAATTGTGTCTGATGAGATGGATAGCAGCTAAAGTCATTAAGTGCAATATTCATGTCATGTATCATAGATGTGGCAATGACCGGATAAAAATTTCCTTAGCAATAGCTATATTTTAGAATTATTTGTATTCTCTATTTGTTTTCTTTTATACCATTTGGCCACGATGGTTTCACTGATTCTAATTTTTGTTAAAAATGTCAACAGTCCAAATGGTCTTTTAAGGCTTTCGTAAATTGTGATATGACTCCATTTTCAATAGTTTGTCTTTTGTAAATATATGAAAGTTAGATCTAGAAAATAGACCATAGTAGGCTTATTGGACTTGCATTCTTGTCTGGAAAATCAAGTGAGGTATAACATGTGGCCAGTTGGATTGAATTATAACCCGAGGCATTGCAAATGTTGACAAATATGTATCCTTTACCATTAGAAAGGTTCTAAAACCTCTCTGTTGGTATTCAGGATTCTAATTTACTCAAACAGACCATCTTCTAAAGTTACATTGAATGAACTACTAAAGAATTCAGGCTAGGCCTAACTCAACCCTAAAATTTAGCTTAATGGTTTAGGATTTTCCAAATCATGTAAGGACTACTCCGGTCGTATTATATCCCTAGTCGATGCTGGATCTTAACAAATCCCTTCACGCCTTAAACATTTGGAACATGGACAACAGCAGGTGGCCCAATAACATATCTAGGATAGGCTCACAAATCATCTTCGAATTGGGCTAAGTCTAACTCAATCCCCCAAAACTAGTTTAAGAGGTGAAGACTATCAAATTTCTATGGTGGTATAAGAACCTATGATTGATATGTTATTGGGCTATCCGCTCTTGTCCACACTCCAAATGTCAAGTCTTAAACCGTAATCTGGATTCTCGTGTGTTGAGATCCCATAACAACTAAAGATATTGACAAAGTAGTCCTTGCAAAGTCTGAATAATCCTCGCCCTTTGAGTTAACTTGTGGGAATTGTTTTTTCTTAGATCTGATGGTCTATTTCTTATTGGCAGATTAAAAAGCCGCTACTTTCAGCACAAAGCACTGTGAAAGAATTTTTTTTGGGTTCAAAATCAGAATCTGAAGAAAAGCATATAGGGAAATTGGACAGCAACAAGGATCATCCATAATTTCATTGTCATCTTGTATAGGAATATTGTTATTTTGAGTCAAGGTTTTCTTTTAGCCATGTGAACTTGTGAATGTCTCTGATCTAATAATGTAATGGATAGACTAGAGGCAGACAATAATATCATTACCATGTTTTAGGATGCATCCCTCTTACCCTGATATCCCCTTTTCTCTTAAATTATGCATTTGGCTATTATGCATCTGTGGTGTTTCCCTTTCCTTTTATATGTACTAGTAATTGACAAGGTATTTTGCACATCAAATAAGGTCATCCATCACCCAAATCTTGTGTTAATAGTATGTATTTGTTTTTGCCTAATGGAACTGCCGAATGTATATGCAAACTTTGAGTGAAGTTTCTAAGCATTTTTCTCAAGCTCAAGTTTAACATTTGAGAGCTTTCCATTTTAATTTTCTCAAGTTGGTCATCTTATACAAATATAATAGCTAAAGCAAAATGATGTCTTTATGAGCAGTGACCTTAATCTGGTCTAGATATATGTGGTAAATTACCATACACTCACAAAACCAAACTCAATGATTTCTCCAATAAACTCAGACTCTACATTTCATATTACATTAAAATCCATTAAATAAAAAAAATTATTAGTATATTTTTCTCAAATTTCAGAAATTGTTTTATACTATTTGCAAAAAGAAAAAAAGAAACTGAAGAATCAAAATCATAGACAATTATCTGAGAATCAAAATTAGAGACAATTATGGTAACCAAGAGGTACCAAAGAAGATATAACAGGAAAGTATCCGAAATAACAAAAACCAAATTTTATCCCACTAAATGATGTCGGCTAAATCACGTCTGAATATTTTATGATATAACAGAAACATAAATCAAAGGCAAGCTAATAAATATTACTGTAGCAGAGAAAGGAAACCACAAAACAAATTGACATTCACGCAAAATTTCTCTTGAAGCTTAGGCAATTGATGTGGAACTGTGAAGAGCTATATAATTTGAACTTTCAAATATGAAATCTATGAGACAAAGAAGAGAGGCTGGTGTGGAAAGAAAAGGCATGGCAGGTTCTGCATAAGTTTTATCTCTTTTTTCATCCACTATATGATTGATATGAATGGACCAAAGAAAAATGGGTTTTGCATTATTTTGTATGAAAGAAAAAGGGTGACTTGAAACTGTTTCAGTCAACTGAAAATAGTAGTATTTCAAATTGAAATGAAACAAACATATAGAGGAGACAAATTATGGTTGGTTATTTGAATTAGAGATGATCAAAATATAGCTAAAAGTTTAACTCAATAACAAAGTAAAGTTCAAGAAGCAAGATACTTGCATTCTAGGCAAGTAAAATTAGTGATAACCACTCAGCTAAGCAAACAAACAAGGCACCCAAGTTATTGCAGTGAAATGAAGATCCAATAGTGTAAAAGCAGAACAAAGTACCAACATTCATACCCTAAAAGTTCATGCTTCATATGGTCTTGTTGTCAACTGTGACCAGACAAACAATGCCATCTTCAATTAATTCTATGAAGTTGAAAAGATTAGGATGGTTCAAAAGACAAAAAGCTAAAACTCTGAGAAATTCCTTGTTCCGTTGAAATCTATTTCTGTCAAGTGGCTTCACGGTAGCAACCTGCGTCTGCGTTGCCTGCAATGTAACACAGCACTTACTTAGGGTGTTACTCACAATCTTAATGAATAGGCTTTTTCCTTAACATAGTATTTAAAAGAGAATTTGGTTGAAGTAATACTTGACTTGTGCTTTTACTCAAAGAAAATACTTAACAATTTATATATTTTTTCAATACTTAACATAGTATTCAAAGAAAAGCATTGTAATGTAACAATTTATATATTTTTTCAATTTTCTATAAACAAAGAAAATGAGTGCAGAATTTGATATGATGATAATTATTAGACACAACACAAATAGCTTGTTACAAAGAAAATTGCCATTGCCGCCTGCCTGAGGTTTGAACCAACAATAAACATTTTTTGAGCTGGATCCACTAGGTTCTAATGTCAGTTTCATAGATTTAACAGTAATTGACGTGAACATAAAATAACTTTCAATGCCACCATTAATAGATTTTACTATAACAAATGAAAGTGGTGATGTTTTAGATTCCCCACTTTGAATTTAAAATTACTTTCAATGCCATTAATATAGTTTCATATTGGAGTAATGAAATAAAAGAAGAACAAAGGACCAACAATAATATGATATATTAAAGGTTTAAATATGATAATCGTCCTTGTAATTTGGGACAGTTTTGATTTTCGTCCCTGTAAAAAAAAAATTGAAATACATCCCTGCAAAAAAAAATTTGTTTGAAAAAGGTCCATGGTCCCACCAAAACGCTGATTGTGCAACTTTTGGTGGGCCACTTCAGCGTTTTGGTGGGGCCAGGGACCTTTTTCAAACAAAAAAATATTTGCAGGGATGTTTTTCAAAATTTTATTTTACAGGGACGAAAATCATATTTAAGCCTATAGTAAATAACATGGTAAAAGGGTATAAAAAGTAAGAAATAAACAATTCGTAAGGTTTTTGTAAATTACCTGCAATTGTGGGTAAACAAACTTGGAATCACCAATTCATGATGTTTTCTCTACATTATTTTCAAGTTCCAGTCCTCTAATCGGAAGGAAACATGAGGGAGCCTTTAATTTCGTTCCGGTTAACAAACTTGGTTCCGGGTTTGGTACGAAATTGATTATCATGAAGATGTTGACGATGGTTGTTTAGGCGGCTAGCATGAAGAACTTAACTGTTGCAAGCACTTTATCAACGTTTGCACTTTTTCCTAGAAAAATGCATTGAAGCTCATCTTAAGGATTTGTGGATTTGTTCAAACGCTAGGTTGCAATGAAAAAATGTGTTGCAGATAATTTTGTTCAGTTATAATGAAATATGGGTTCTAAACCAGTAACCTTTTTTTTCCTTAAAAAATAAAAACAGCAAGCGTTTGGATGGCTAAATTTTTTAACATGAATGATGAAATTAAAGTTATGATAACAAAGAATTAGTTAGCGATTTGTTGTGAATCGGATTGGATGATTCATCGGTTTTGATTGAAAAAACTCAGTCATAGTAAAGATACATATAAAAATCATCCTTGTGAACTGAAAAGCAAGTGTTTCACCCACTATTGCAGGTCATTTATCAAGGACCATAGGTGGACCCTAAAAATAAGGGTCCATATTAGGGGCTCCCTTTGTTTTATGAGCCAATAATGTTTTCAACTGAGGCTTAACCTTGCAGTCTTCAATTCTGTATGCGCTCTCTCGAGTCGGCTAATTTTTTCCTCAAGTTCTGCTATGCTTGCTTCAGATAAAAAGCTATACCTTTCAGTTGGAGTCTCAGCTTGGCAGACATCGTCATTTGACAGCCTTGTTTCCATGCTCTCATCTCCATCTTTAGACTGAACATCTTCCAATACATGGTTACCATCCTCGGCTACAGATATCAAAGGAGAAAGACCATCAACAGCAATATTTTTCTCAACATTCAAACCATCTTCAACATCGCCATCAGCAATGTCATCTCCCTTCCTAGCTTTTGAACTATAGTCACAAGACTTTCCAAAAGCTATGGTGCATAGGTACGGGTACGGGTACCGGTACGTAATACGGCAAATTAAAAAAAATGAAGGTACGGATACGTTGGTATAAAACATCAAAAAAATGATTTTTCAAATGAATTACTACACTTTTATCATCATATTGCTTGAGAGTTTTATTTTTCTTGTGCATCCCTCTACTATTTTCATCAAAAGCAAGATAATTTTGGTTATTTTTTCAAAGCCCTTACATTTTTGCTGCACCAACTACCACGAAATAACTAAGTAAAAATACGCGTACCCAGTACGGGTGCGTACCCGGTACCGGTACTTCTCCATGTTTGGAGTACCCATGCTTTAGAGTCCAAAAGTAACAGTGCCAACAAGATTAGGAGGAATCTCAGCATGAGCTGAACATGCTGATGAACTCGCACTTCTGTTCCACCACGTTACATAACGTGTGGTAACACCGGCATCAAAAAATCTAGATGGAATGAATAAACTTGCATCAGATAAGGGTCTGCAGTAATTTTTCCAAGCAATGGTTTCATTCTCATTGAATCTAGGCACACAAGCTGGAACATCTTGATCCATTCCAAATTGCATAGCAACTCTATGTGGAAGATATTGCTCAATAGACTCAAATCCAACTAGCTCGGAAACTCTCAAGGACATAACAAATGAGATAATTTTTTTTATCCAAATCCCCCTTCTTCTTCTTTAGACCAATATCCAAATCCTTCATAAGTGGTACCGAAGTTTCAATTTCTGGATAAAATATTCCACACTTATCAGCATATTGAACATATGGACACCAAAGAAAATCATCCTTAGCCGAATCTAATGCCAACCTCACATTGTCACTTTTCAAGGGTTTAACCAAATGCCACCTCATCAGTACATGGTCTCCATTGTTGATCAACTTGGGTTTTGGTTGCAAATTTTTGAACCTCTCCCAAACCCAAACTTGAACCAAGTAAATGGGTGATTGTACATTTGACCAA
>Ga0228710_1006409_pt1 | contig 17830 bp, 9 predicted proteins | sample MedpolnodulmetaG_FD_177995 | JGI IMG/M metagenome (GOLD analysis project Ga0228710, IMG submission 177995) | Root nodule microbial communities from Medicago polymorpha collected in Santa Monica, California, United States - pink nodules | ecosystem: Host-associated > Plants > Roots > Nodule...
TAATAAGTTAAATTAAAATAAGATAATAATAATAATAATAATATTTCTTCAAAAAAAATAATAATAATAATAATAAGGCGTTGACATCAACAAAGTAGTAGTAAGAGTGGTTTTTAGATGTAACAAATAAGAATGATAGATAATGTAATAATCAAAGTTGTTACAAGAAAAATATAACAAAAGAATAATAAAAATTGTTACAAGAATAAGATAACTTAATAATAATAAAAGTTGTTACAAGGTTAATATTGAGATTTGAAATTAACTTAAAGATAATTATGACAATGCAATAAAATTTTAAAGAGATTTGCTCCCCTCCCCTTCTAAAATTTGAACCAAACACTTCAAATTAAAAATCTCCCCTCCCCTTCCCTCCAAAACTCTCGAATCAAACGGACCCTAAAAGAAGCTAAATGCGGAGAAATGAAACATTGTGAATTGAATATTAAATATGTACATTGTCTTTTACTATCTAAATATATAAGGAGGAATGCTAGCAACACTCTAAATACGTACATGGTTTAGTGTTTGTCTTTTACTTACGGGACAAACGACACTTTCGTAATTGCGAAGGAAAAAATAACGTATGCCGTATATGTTAGTATAATTATCCTCCTCGGTGTTTAGACTCTCATGCATCCATCCAATTGAAAATGGCCAAGTTATACTCTTTTCACTCTTTGCTCTTTATTCTCTCTGCCTCACTCTATTATTACTTCTTCTTCACTTGCTTAGTTGTGAGTAGTGAAAAAAACATAACTACCGATGAATTTTCACTTCTTGCATTCAAATCCTCAATTACCTTAGACCCTTATCATATTCTTAGTAATTGGTCAATTTCCTCTTCTACTTGCAATTGGGTTGGTGTTACTTGTGATGAACATCATGGAAGAGTAAATGCATTGAATCTTAGTAGCATGGGCCTTGAAGGTACCATTTCTCCTCAATTGGGAAATCTCTCTTTCCTTGATGTTCTTGATCTACAAGGGAATAATTTCCAAGGTGAGTTACCACATGAGTTACTTCAGTTGAAAAGATTGAAATTGTTGAGTTTGAGCGACAATGATTTTGTTGGAGAAATTCCTTCAAGGATAGGGGAGTTATCAAAACTTCAAGGATTGGATATTGGCCAAAACAATATTGTTGGAGTTATTCCTGAATCTATATCCAATTTGTCAATGTTAGAATATCTAAATTTGATATCAAATCACATCAAAGGAACCATTCCATATGATATTGGTCAACTTCGTCAGTTGAAGTTTTTGAGTCTTAGTAATAACAAGCTCTCTGGAATGATACCAACAACAATTTGCAACATGTCATCACTTGAAGAAATTTATTTAGCAAATAACTCATTATCAGGTAAGATATATTCACTTTATTTGTTACACGTGTGTGGATACTTTGCAATGCATTGTGCAGCAAACCACAAAGTCGTTGATCAAAGTGAGACAAATTCCAATTTGTTCCTCATTTCGATCTAACGGCTGTGTAAGTGCGTGCAGTGTAGGTGTCATAGGAAAATTAAATTAAATTTTACATACCATATGAACCTTTCGTTTATATCATGAAGGACGGAGAGACCGCTAATTAAGCCTTCTTTAGACCCTTGTATAAATGAATGTGCATTGCATGGCAACTAATATATGAATCATTCTAAGTAATTCTAATGAATGTATTTCCTCTATCTATATGTGTTGAACTAAAGGAGAAATTCCGAAAGGAATTGGTGATGTTACACAACTGAACATGGTCAACCTTCAGGATAATTTCCTCACGGGCAACATATTAATGTTCAACAACACATCATTGCAATACTTAGATCTTGGATATAATAATATGACCGGCATTCTTCCATCAAATGTTTGTCAATGGCTTCCAAACCTTAATTTCCTCTGTCTTGTTCATAATGTTTTTTCTGGTGAGATGCCAAATGTTTGGCATGATTGCAAAGAGTTGGAATATTTGGAACTATCAGGGAATAATTTTGACAAAGGACGTATTCCGGCCGACATTGGAAAATTGACCAAACTTCAAATTTTGTATCTCACAGAAAACAACTTCGAGGGTAAGATATTTTTGCTAATATATTAAGTGTTTATTTTGTTTATTTTTTTATAACATGAATGTTAAAAAAATCTAGAGATAAGCTAATTAAGATAAGCTAGCCAATCAATACTCATGTTTCCTTCTCGTTAGATTAATTGAAATGCAGCTGCCAATTTTAATTTAAGAGCTCTTAAATATGGCGCACCAAAGTTGACGAATTACTATTGATTTTGATATTTCTATGATCATGTCAACCATAGTTTTTTAGTCGTTATCCACTTAATGATGGTGGTAATCATGTCTCCAAACAAGTTGAATTCCCAAGTACATTCCTCACATTTCAATGCATAGTGTATCGCATGTTTCAATTTTGCAAGACTACCTTTTAAGCCGTGTGTCATATGTGTTTCGAAATAGACCACCATACTTTATTTAATATGTTAGATAAAAAAGCATGACTTAAAAACTTTCATTCAAAAATGTGTTCCTCACAAAAATAAGTAAGTGTATTATTTTTTTAACGCAGTTAAGTATATTATAGGGAAAACACTGGTAATTTCACTCCTTAAAGAAACAAACTAATAATTTCTTTAATATAAACAATATTTATTAGTTTTATTTGTGTGTACATAAATAACTTTAATAAAATAATTAAAAGAGAATGAATATAATAAAAGACAGAACCATATATAGGATTCTTTAACTTAATTTAAAGTTTCAAACATATCATTTATATTTTTTTATGTTAAGTTAGTCCTCTATGTTTAGAAATGTTTAAATTTTGGACCAAACTTTATTTTTACCAAAAGTCCTACTTGAATATTCAAAGAAGGGTTTTGCCAGAAGACATATTTTATGAAGGTGTATTTTAACAAAGTTATAACTAAAAAGTGAAAATCACACTTATGGTGTGAGTTCCTAAAAGACACCTTCATGGATGGCTTCTAACAAAACCCTTCAAAGAATATAAATATCATTTTTCATTTCAAAGATTACATCTAAATCATATCAGAACGTTTAGAAATGTTCAAATTTTGGACCAAACTTTATTTTTACCAAAAGTCTTCCTTGAATATTCAAAAAATATAAATTTCATTTTTCATTTCGAAGATAACTTCTAAATGATAAATCATATCGTCACTTTATCAAAAATAAATAAATCTAAATCATATCATCACTTCAAGAATTAGTTGTGCTGCTGCATGCCCTCGACATTTGCAACTTACACTCATAATATTTTAGCTTGGAACCCATTTGGGGTTGACCTAACGGTTGGTTTGGGATCTTGGAGTTTGCTTCTCGAAAGGTTTCAGGTTCGATTCCCTCAGGTGCCAATTTCGATGGGTTAAGTCCATACAGAGCTTGCTATAGCTTTAAACGGGGTCACCGCAAGTGGGCGGTGAGATTGATCCCCTCAAATTAGTCGATTCTTGTATCATATACCGAGTTTTAAAAAAATAATATTTTAGCTTGGATTGACCTTCAAATCAATCTTACATTACTTTTTTTTATTGTTTTTGTCTTGTCCTCTTTGTTGGCTCATTTTTTTTCGTGTAATGATATTTGTACAACAATTTAGTGACAATTTTTTTATCAACGTTCTTTTTTCTTTTTATTGGTCAAAATTAATAGTGAGAGAAAAGAGAAGAAATAGATCTAAAACACAATATGAGTATGAGAAAGGGAGTTGTCACATATTGTTGTACAAATATTATTTATCATTATTTCCCCTCACTTGTTTATTTTTACATTATATACAAGTTTGATTTGCTAATAAGACTCCCAATGAGTTGAATCAAGTCAAATTCATATGAGCTCGATTCGACTCAATAAAAATCGGTTCAGTTTGTAACTCAACTCAAATTTGAAATGATCCACTCTTTCGTTTGAGTTTGACTTGTTTAAAGTTCGCAAGCAACTTGGTTCGCCTCGTTAGGTTCAACTCATCTATTTGAATCACATAATTAAAAAATCATTTTTTTATCAAAATAAGTTTATGGTCCTATAACTATCTACAATTTTGTTTTTGATATCTTTAAAATATTTAAGCAATTATTTTGGTTCCACAAATGTTTTCCGTCACGACTTTAAGCTTCTGCTTTTAAGTAAACTAATGGGTACGAGTTAAAATTTTAAATTATTTTTCACATTCTTGTTTTGCATCCATAATCGAGGGTTCTAGATCCTCTTCTTTTTTTTTGGTCAAGTAGCCTAGCGGCTAGAGAAATCCACCTTGAAGGTGAATAAGTGGGGTGCCCAGAGTTCGAACTCTGACCCCTGCATATAATATGCATTATGCCTTACCAACTGAGATAACCTCACGGGACAAGATTATGACTTTCTAGTTGTTAACAATTGTGGTATTGGGTGATGCAATACTGTTTTACATAATAAATTCGTAAGAAAAAAGAACTATCGATGAAAATTGGTTCAAATGGTGTAAACATTTTAAAAGATAAAAAACCTAATTTTAAACGATAAAACAAGGATCCCTCAAACTTAATATTTAGTTTAGGAGAAAACTTAGAAACAGTACGCTATGTACGGTTCATCATGTTCCCCACTAATAACATGACAAATGGATTACAAAATCCACGTCATTAGTGTCTTTTGTTTTTCGATTAATCAGGTTAGTTTCTTCTAGCTTTGTTAACTAACGTTAAATCAATAATATAGCCCTTAATTTTCAAGATCAATCTCTGATTTTATACAAATTCTTCAACATCAATCTTAGATTTCATATGAGATTCTTCTTCAGTTTTTGTTTGATTACGAGTGACATCCATAGCTTTTATGTAGCAAGGGCACCATCGATTTTGTTTACTGGAGCCACATCAACTGCCTGTTTAAGGGAAACTCAATCTCTCTTTCGTACATCATAGCTTAAACTTTTTATGTTAAATAAATACAGGTGAAATTCCATTATCCCTCTTCAACATCTCTTCTTTGAGAGTGATTAGCCTTCGTAGTAACAATTTAAATGGAACTCTTCCACGATCGATTGGCAACTGCACATTCTTACAAGAGTTACATTTCAGTTATAACTTATTTACAGGTATACCCTTGACTTTTTTACACCACGCTTCATCATCTTATACATGTGGCTTTGTTTATTTGTTGTTTGTCTATGATATGTGATGTTAGGTTCAATACCAATGGAGATTGGCCATCTCAATCAACTTCGGTTTTTATATATGAAAAGTAACAGCTTGAGTGGGCCTATTCCCTCACAAGTCTTCAACATGTCAACATTGGAATATTTGCGTCTTGAACTAAATTCTTTCTCAGGCATGCTTCCATCAAATTTTGGATTTGGACTTCCTAACCTACAATTCCTCGCAATGTACGGAAACAAATTTGTTGGAAAAATTCCAAATACTATATCCAATGCTTCAAATCTCTTTAGTGTTAACTTTGGTGATAATGAATTTAGTGGAATTGTACCCAACTCCTTTGGATATTTAAGATTCCTCGTATTTCTCAGCATATATGGCAATAACTTGACATTAATTGATGATTCTCTTGAAATAAACTTCCTTACTTCACTTACAAGTTGCAGACATCTGACATATCTTGAAGTATCAGGGAATAGTTTACTATCAAGACTTCCCAAGTCCATTGGAAACTTAACCGTAGAATACTTTTCGGCAGAATCTTGTGGAATTAATGGAAATATTCCACTAGAAATCGGAAACATGAGCAACCTGATTCAATTATCTCTGAGTAGGAACGATATAAATGGATTGATCCCAAGTACCATTAAAGGGTTACAAAAACTTCAGTCTTTGGATCTTGACAACAATGACCTGCAAGGATCCATCGTTGATGAGCTTTGTGAAATTAGGAGTTTGAGTGAGTTGAATTTACCAAGCAATAAGCTTTTTGGAGTGTTACCAACATGTTTGGGAAATATGACTTCACTTAGAAAGCTTAACTTAGGATCTAATAGGTTAACCTCTGAGATACCTTCCTCATTTTGGAATCTCAAAGATATTTTAGAGGTAAACCTATCCTCCAATGCTTTAGTTGGAAATATTCCACCTGAGATTAAGAATTTGAGAGCTGTTATACTGTTGGACTTGTCAAGAAATCAAATTTCAAGCAACATTCCAACGGCCATAAGTTTCTTGAACACTTTAGAAACTTTTTCTTTAGCATATAACAAATTGAATGGGTCTATTCCAACATCACTTGGTGAAATGTTAAGCTTACGTTTCTTGGACTTGTCTCAAAATCTTTTAACCGGTGTGATCCCAAAATCCTTAGAGTCACTTTCTTATCTCAAATACATAAATTTGTCATACAATAAATTGCAAGGAGAGATTCCGTATGGTGGCCAATTCAAAAATTTCATTGCTCAATCATTCATGCATAATGAAGCACTTTGTGGCAGTCCTCGCTTACAAGTACCTCTATGTGATCAACCTAGGAAAAAGTCAAAGAAGCTATTAATCATATGTACATCATCCATAATTGCGGTGTTATGCATTTTGGTTGTTGCATGCACAATACTTCGAATGCATAAAAGGAAAAGGGTTGACAGTTCACTTGAGAGGAGTTTATCCGCTCTAGGAGTTCCAAGAAGGATTTCCTATTATGAACTCGTGCAAGCAACTAATGGATTCAGTGAGAGTAATTTACTTGGAAGAGGTGGTTTTGGATCAGTGTATAAAGGAATGCTTTCTAGTGGGAAGATGATAGCAGTTAAAGTACTTGACTTAACAATGGAAGCAACATTAAGAAGCTTTGATGCAGAATGCAATGCAATGCGCAACCTTCGGCATAGAAATCTCGTTCAAATTATCAGTAGTTGTTCAAATCCTGATTTCAAATCTCTAGTGATGGAGTTTATGTCAAATGGAAGTGTGGAAAAATGGTTGTACTCTGATAACTATTGTTTGAATTTCTTGCAAAGGTTGAACATAATGATAGATGTGGCATCAGCGTTGGAGTATCTCCATCATGGTTCATCAATACCAGTGGTTCATTGTGACTTGAAGCCTACTAATGTGTTACTGGATGAAGATATGATTGCACATGTGAGTGATTTTGGCATTTCCAAGCTCTTGGATGAAGGACATTCTAAAACTCATACAAAAACTTTAGCTACTCTTGGCTATGTTGCACCAGGTTATTTCTTCACTTCCAAGTCATATTATATCTTATCAATTTGAGTTTAGTCAGGTCAACTCAAATTTAATACATATTTTTATTTATAACAAAATAATCAAGATTTGGATTAAGAAGGGACCAAATCGGTTGATATGCTATACTAGGTTATTATGAATGAAACAGTACTTTTTTTTTGAAATAACAAAAACAAAAACAATTATTTTGTAAGAATAAAAACAATAACAAATTTTGATTATTTGATCATGAAAACTAGAAATAGCAAACTGGTTGAGCTTATTAGGTTGGCAAGTTTTAACCTGACATTTTTAGCAGGTGGGTTGAGCTTCTTTTTCTTCTTTTTTTTATCTAGTATTTAGTCGTTTTTAGGCCAATTGGTCTGACCATGAAGACATTTATATTTTCTTGTGTTTTGTTATTGATTGGCTATCATAACACAAGTATGTCTGAGAATTTTTTATAACTAGTGATTAATGTTCATATACAGAGTATGGATCTAGGGGGATCATTTCAGTTAAAGGAGATGTGTACAGCTATGGGATAATGCTAATGGAAATGTTCACTAGAAAGAAGCCAACAAATGAAATGTTTTCAGAAGAATTAACCTTGAAAACTTGGATTAGTGAGTCAATGGCCAATTCCAGTATGGAAGTTGTGGATTCCAATTTAGACTCACAACATGGGAAAGAAATTCATGATATCTTAGCTTTAGCATTGAGATGTTGTGAAGATTCACCCGAGGCTCGGATTAATATGACATATGTAACTACCTCGTTAATCAAGATCAAGACCTCATTCATCCGGTGAAAAAGGAGATCAAGAAATAAAATTAAGTAATAAGTTATATATGCTTTTGAAACATCCCCCTCGTTCCTTTATTCCAAATGATATTTGAATCTAGATTTAAAGTAAACCATTGTTTAATCGGAAATTATATGTAATTGGTGCGACCTGACGCTCTTGATATGGTAGCATCTATTGAAGTTGAATTTCTGTGTAGTTGTATGCCATTTTAGATGCAAAAATTTCTTCATTTCCATTCTAAAATACTTGCAATTGCATCTTAATAATACAAAGCATTACATACAACTTCAGGAATCTCAATTGAAGCAGTCACTAAGAAGAACTGCGATTAGTTACTTCTTAAACGCATCTGCGTGGAAACCACATGTATCTCCTAACTGTGAATTTGTTGTGTAAGTTGTTGGGTAGTTCAGCAAGCATCGAAAGCAACAATGAGCTAAATGATCAAAGCTCCAGAAGCCTCAACTTTATTACCTACTCACTTTAAAAAAGCCAAATTTCTAAGCCATAAAACATGGACTGTAAAAAAACATTTACTTGGAATTCACTTATTAGCCAATTATTTGACGCTTTATTTTGAAACGATATTCAATTCCATATCGATTTCATTACTTGTTTGGATTCAATGTTGAAACTTCTGGAGAACCTAAAACACTGAGGTGGATCCTTGAGACATTAGATATACGAGTCTCCGCTCTTATATGTAGCTTAATATATACTTTTTTCATCCAATGTGAGACTTCTAACTTACTTGACACATCAAAAATCCGATGCCCTTGTGGTGGCCTCATCATGTGTGTCAGCATAGGAACTATTGCTTTGGAGAATCAAGCTCTTGTACATGCAAAAAAGCTTGTTGACAACCGTATTCAATCATAAATTTCTAACTAGCCTACAAGCCATTATGCCATAAACTAGTTGAAATAGTAAAGGAGACAATGACAATGTTATGAAAAAAGACCACAATTTGATCTACAAAGTTCTCTGTATAAAACGATGGGGCAGTCCTGTACTCAAGCCAGGACATGTTTTTAGTTGACAATGTTTTTGAATAAATGACAACACATTTCATCACACAGCAGAAGTGTGAAACAATTTGCACAAACCCTGAACAAATTGATCAGTATGAAACACACAAAGATGTATTGTAAGATGCTGAATCAAGCATATGGTGAACCAAAAAAAAACAAAAAGCTGGCATATGATGAAGGTAGGACAGACAGCACATATACAATCACCTAACAGTAGCACATGCCATAAAATTGGACTAGAACTAAATATCTATAATCATTAATCATACATTATTATTATTATACTCCACTCAACAAATCATCATCATTCACTTGGGGCTACTACCCTTCTTCTACTAAAACTAAACAAATTTTGTTCTCCAAAAGTTGTACACACAAATAGTAGAATCACAATTTTAGCCATTTGCAGCCCAACATGAAATAAGTGTCATCATATCCACCAGATATTTTCCCCAAAAAAAATCATAAATGGATTTACAACTAACAGAAAAGGAAAGTTGCAAATGAAAATGGAAGTAAGCTGAATTTATTGGGAAATTTTGAAGGAAAAAGAAATATTCCAATGTTTATAACTTGACTTAAATTTTTTATAGTGTTAGTAATCATGGAATCCCAAGGATAAAGATCAGTGATGAGCAAGAAAGCAAGCATAAGAGTACTCATATGGGAGATACTCATAGAAACTCATTATAGGAGTGAGTTGGAGTAACTAACTTGCTAACTACCTAACCAACTTGGTAACTCTTGTTCAGGGGCGGATCCACACACAGCTGAGGGTGTGCACCTGCACACCCTGAACTTTGAAAAATTGCATATACTACCATGCATTTCTGCCATTTTGCACACCCAGAATAATTAGGTTTGCACCTCTAAATCAGTATCTATCACACACAGTCATGAGAAAAGGGGAAAAGAACTCGCAGAGAGCAAATGCAGAAAGGAAAAGATGAAGAAGAATCATTAAAGTGGCAGCAGAGTAAGAGGAAGAATGCTTAACCAGAAATAAAAATGTGCGGCGGCTAAACGTGAGCGACAATTATTTAGGGTTAGGTGTGTTTGTTAATGGGCATGGGCCGCATGTTTTTGTTTTTTTTACGGTACTTTAGTTGAGAAGAGAAACATCTTATCTTAATCTTATCTTATCTTAATATTATAAAAGTAAACCAGTCCTGCTTGCAAAATCTAAAAAAACCCTAAGCAAGTTCTTCCCCATTTAACCAGCAAGTTCAGATGGAGGGAAAACCCTTCATTATCCTATACATGCCTTTTCCAAATGACAATTTAACCCTTCATGTAACAAAACCTGGAGCAGCTTTTCCTCACACTCTCTTCTCTTCCAATCGATCACTTCTCTCTCCCCCTCTTTCTTTCTTTTCGGCTCTCCTTCTTCTTCCTCCCTCGTCCTTCTTCTTTTCTTCCTTTGTTCTACAAACTTTTCTCTTTTATCTGAAATCTCTTCTCAATTCATTTTTTTCTTTAATCCTTCAAGAGTCTCAATCGATTTGGGGTTAAGTGGGTGAACTTGTGAGAGAGAAATTGAGTGATTATACCCTATTTGTGAGTATGTTTATGATTTTTCATGGGTATGAGTTTTTCCTTTGTCCACATTGTTTTATTTTTACAACTGAATTTATACTTTTCTGGTTCTGTTATGTGATTTTGTTTTGATTATGTTGCAGAAATTTTAAGCTATGGGAAAATCTTACCCAACCGTGAGTTGTTGAGAAGGCCAAGAGGAAGCTCAGTTGAGAAGAAATGTGTTCCTGTTATTCTCCTTTTGGCCTAAGTTCTATTTTGTAGAATCGTTTTTGTGAGATTTTGACTTATTAGATTGTTTTGCTTAAATTTGTGCTTGATTAATTTTTTTTTTGTGTTGTAATTATTGGTGTGATTTTTTTGGTAATGGTTTGTATATTATTATTATTTTTTTTGCTATGATTTTTTTTCTTTTGAATATTTTTTGGGATGATTTGGGTGCAATTTTGTTTTGTTTGATAATTTGTGTGATTTTTTTATGTGATGAATTGTATAATTTTTTTTTGTAATCAACTGAGTGTATTTTTATAATGAATTGAGTGTGTTTTTGTTTTGTTATGATTTGTGTGTGATGAATTGTTTGTGCAGATGACACTCTGCTGAAACTTTTGATTCAAAGACAAAGACTGGTGGTCCGTTCAGAACCATCCAGCACCAAGTTGAGCTTGCTCGTGGTGCTGGTATTGGGTGCTAACAACTGTCTTGATATTGCTGTTAGGCTTGTGGAGCCTCTTAAGGAACAATTCCCAATCATTAGCTATTCTGATTTTTATCAGGTAAAGATTTGTTGTATTTTTTTGTGATGATTTATTAGATCCGAGTTATTTCAGACATTGATTTATGTGGTTTTGGCCGATTTCAGCTTGAGGCATCACAAGTTTGAGTTTGAGGCAGACTTAAAGAGATAGATCTAATAAGGAGTATTTCTGGAATCACAGGTTTGAGATTACATTTTTATGGAGTATGATATTTTAAAAGTCAACCTTACACTTTTCTTTAGATGCATGTTATTATTTTGTTTGAGTATTATAATTAAATTTGGAATTCATCCTTTGTTTGAGATTCTTTTATTTTGTTCATATCAATTTTTAAACTAAAATGAAGCATTTTTACAATAACTGAGGTAAATAAAGCATCTTGCTTCTCTCCTATTGTGTGTTAGTGTAATTTTGATGTGTGTCTCTAAATGGAACTTATAGAGTTTTTATTATCATCGCAACTTATTAGCTTATCCATCAATAGGAAATGTTGATGCATGATTTTCTTTGCTTAGAATTGAATTCATTTGGAATCTCAAGAATCAATATTTATCCATTCAGTGAATCTACATCCTAGATGCAACAAACCTTTACTGGCTACTTGACATGCAAGAAGTCAAAGATGCTTATATTAATTTATAAAAAATTTCTTTGATTAATTATTTTCATCAAATTTTGTTATATTGCTTTCTCAGTAAGAGCTATTCATTGAATGTTGAATCTTTGTTGTTGCCAATGCCAATGGCTATTTGCGTATTCAAGTAGTGTGTTTTGGTTTGTGTACATAGTGCAAGGTATTGCAGAATTAAAGGCTTGATGCTATTTTTTTTTCCTTCTTTTTTTTCATTATTTGATCAGTGCCTTTTTTTCCATCTCTCAAATTTACTCCATCTTTTTGCTTCATTTTGTTTTTATAGTTGGCTTGCCATCTGTGACTTTTTGATTATGGGCTACTAGCCTTAACTAAACTGTGAATCTGATTTTTCAGAAGGAATTCAATGTTGATGGGAGGATGCTAAACCAGCTATAGTGTATACTGCCAATTATTATAAGAATGGAAAGATTTTCCCAAAGGACTCGAGGTTCTTCTCCTTGAAGGAGACAACACTTCTGCTGTTGAAATAAGAGCAAAGCTCGAGGCGATGGACTGTAATGGTAAGAGACTTTTTGGTTTTTTTCTTTCTATTTTGGCATGTCTTACTTCTTCATCTGCATCAAATTTGGTCTGCCAATTCGTTTTTATTGTGTATGATAAAGAATGAAAAATAGGTAACCAAAACTGAAGTTATTACACCGAGGGGGTTATGAAACCTTAAAAAATCAATTTCCATTGTACTGTTCTTTTGCTATTAGTTATGTTTGGGTTAAATTAGGAGTAAATATTTGATTGCAAAATGCATATTTTGACTAATTTCCAAATTAATTGTGAGATTCATAAGGTTGTAAGAGTTTCAAGTTTTTTTCATTATTTGCTTTGCAATGATTGTGTATTTGAAGGATATGATCTTTGTATAGGACATGGATTCATTCAATGAAAGATGGCCCAACCCTTGGAACTTTGATGATCTCCGCATAGACCTTCATACTACCCTCGACAGTGCTATATCGCAGGTAATTCAATGAAAGATGGCCCAACCCTTGGAACTTTGATGATCTCCGCATAGACCTTCATACTACCCTCGACAGTGCTATATGGCAGGTAATTCAATGAAAGATGCACAATTTAAATTGAGAAAACTACTAAACTCATCTCTGATTTTGCAGGGACCTTTCAAAATAGGTCCACAAGATTATGAATATTTCTAAAATGCCCTTGATTTTGTCAAATTTTAATCATTTTTGTAATCATTTGTTTTTCGTTGATTTTGTTAGCTTTGGGAATCCCATTGTAGCCAACACTACTGATTTTGTTTATTATTATATTTCCATACCTATCAAGAAATTTGACCACTTTGAATTTGCAAGGAAACTTGGTTGCTTTATTCAATCTTCAATGAGTGACTATTTTTTGTTTATATCTACATATAATTAGTATCTCATAATTTAAAATTTATTTTGCGGGTGGAATTGTGATGACTTTCTATTTTATGTATTTTTTGCAAAAGTTGTCTATTAAATTTGCAGATTCAAAATACATATGTGCTACTCTATTTTCTTTAGCAAGTTCTTTCCCTTCATAATGTTGATGGTTTAACAGATACATGGATGAATGGTAGCAATTACATCAGCTTAGGATGCAAGAGTTTGTACTATTTTGAGCCTAATTAGTTTCTGTTTGGAGATTACTCATCAATAACAGTTTAATATTTGATTCTGTATGTACTACTCTATTTTCTTTAGCAAGTTGTTTCCCTTTACAATGATGATGGTTTAGCAAATACATGGATGACCGGTAGCAATTAAGTCAGCATTAGGATGCAAGAGTTTGTACTCTTTTGTAGGATTTGGTGCTATCTATAGTTCCTGAAGATATTCCTTTCTTCTTTTCTTTTTCCATGAACATTACATTTTCTTTTCGTGTTTAAGATTTGTAAATGTAGGATATTTGTTATTTTTTAATGAATTATTTGTTTGATCCTATTGCAGGTTTTTGGGTTGTTCCAGGTGCTTTATTTTTACCAAGCTTGAATCTGTATTCTTTTGAAGCCAACGGAATATGTTTTAGTCAAGAGTGATGGTGTTTTTGGTATTGTTTAGAAGAATTGGTCCCAAAATCTGCTGCTCAAATTGTAAACTATTAACATGAAAAGTGAGTAGTCTTCTTTTTATTATCTTTGTTGGTATGACTCTTTTTTTATTTAGCATTGTTTCTGGTCATCTTTGAGGGTTTCATAATTACTATTGCTTTTCTCTAATAGTTTCAACAGATCTACATACGTGTCTCTATACTAATCAATTTTGCCAAACTGATCACACTAAGCAATATTTTCATCTGAACACCTCAATGCAATAATTGCCAATGTTATTGGTAGGTGAATAAATGTTTAGTCTCTTCATTTGGTATGGAGATTTTGTCAATGTAACTTTCATTTGCAATATTAATATTCTAGCTCTCAAACAATTTACATTGATTTGATTTTTACTTTGTGAAAACTTCTAGCAGGTGGCAAAAAGAGACCATGTTACATTTTATAGAAATCATGTAGACTTAACTGTCCGGCATGTATGTTTTACGAGTGGAGTTGGTGTCCCTGGGAGTGTCTTTTGAGGTAATGGTGTTTTTGTCCCTTTGCGGTTATGTGTGCTTCGGCTGTGGGGTGGTCCGTCTTCCGTTTTGATGCTGCTGTCATGACAGAACAGCAGCTGCTGGTGCTGTTTTCTGTCTGCTGTGCAGGCTGGTTGTTGTTGTTCTGGCCTCGGATGTTGTTGTTTGTTTTGGGACCTTTTTCTTGGGTTGTTTTGGGTTGGCAGAGGCATAGCTATGGGATTGAATTTTGGTGTTTATTATTAGATTTCACAGTCATAGCTTACACCATGTTGTATGGTTGTCTTTGATTCCATAGGGGCTTTTTAGCCGTAATTGTTTTGGTTGTGGTGGATCAGTGAGAATTGGGTAGATGTTGCGCCTATATGTGGCATCTTTGTTATTCTTCTTTCACCGCCTCTTTGCGTCTTGCGAAAGTTTCAGTTTTAATAAATTTTTGCCGATTCAAAAAAAATAAAATATAGACTCAACAGTAAGTATTTTGTTTCTTTCTTTTGAGTTACTTAACAGTGTTTGCAAAACATCTTTTTGGTGTAGCCTATTTTCCATTCCCAATCTACCCCTTACAACTGCTCAACATTACAAAAAGACAAAACAATTTTAACTTCTCCCTGATGTGTGCATCTGACGTGAAAGGAGTTAACCCCATCAGAGAAAAAACAACAAATAGAGAAAACGAGGGAGATAGACAAATAATTCTGAAATTAATAAGTTCTGTTTTGTTTATACTTCTTGCATACTAATTTACTTCATAAATCTTAGAATTATTTTTAGTACATAGTTTTTGTTAATTCCTGGATTCACGATTTTTTTCATCAAAATCATCCTTTTGCTAATTCTAAACCGTTCGCGTATGTGTTTGATCCGAATTCTTGATTGCAGATTAGAACATGAAATTAAAAGATGTTGAATCACAATGTGGATTAGCCAAAAGCGCAACAACATTAAACATAGATGCGGAGGGCGCCGTCAAGAAGCGCGGCAACGACAATGTCTTTCTCCATGGAGTATTCGACAACAAAGTGGATCCTTCCTCACTCGCTTTCATTTTACCTATTCTCAGAGTCACAAAACAAAAAGAGGAAGAATATGGAATCTATGTGATCATCGCATACACGTTTCAGGTGAAGTGTAAACTCTATTGCTTTTGCCCTCAGGTCATTTTTACCCTCGCTTCTATTCTTCCTTTTTTTTAATGCCATTTCTTTTCTTTTTTTGTTACAGGAGAGAAAGGGAAACATGATAGAGAGTATAGTCATGATAATAGAGGAAGACATGCCTTGAATGGAGGGAAGGTGGTGCCTCTAAAAGGTATGATATCGTTTCCAACTGACGGTTTAATTAAGAACTATTTGATGACAGTTTCCTTCTCCCCTTTCTTCCACTAATTGTTTTCTCACTCACTACTGTCACGGTTGATCGTCTTTTTTTATACAGCCGTCCATGTAGATAATGTTTGATCCCTTTTTTATTCATGAATTCTTTTTTATTCTCATTAAGCAATCAATAACTATTGTGTAAAGAAATAGGCATTTTGACATAAATGGTTTTTATATCGTGTAGGTCAAATGGGAAAAAGGAGGAAAAAGAGGAAACAACTTCAGGCCTTCGATGACGACAACATTGATACGGCAATAGAGAGGTATATAATTACATATGGTGACTACGACAGACTTTGTGCCTGCGACAACACCGATATTGGTGCTGGCATTGCCGAGGGTACTGCCCCCTGAATCTCTCACTCTTTTCATGGATTTCTCAAACTATTTACTTCTAACTTTTCACACTTAAGTATATAACAATTCAACTTTGAACTTGGATACTCAAATCTGCTTTTTCTTTTCAGATTACTCAACGTTTTCACTTTTATTATTTTTTTCTTTCTTCCCCCTAATATATCTGTTGATTTAGAAATACAATCTAAACGTAATTTAATAAGTTTCATGTCAGTCATGCGATGATTTTACGTATTATTTTCATTCAACTCCACGTTTTACAGATTTAACACTGCTTTAGGGATCAAGAAGAAACAAACCCAATACTAATGGTTATCGAATGTTCCATGGTGCATTCTTTCATCTTCATCTTTTTTTCCTTTTGATTTCAGATTCAGTGATAAATTCTTTGTTGATTTTATTGATCAACTGTTCGTTTCAATTAAATCCATCAATTTTTCTTCTTAAATTATTGTCACCTATCATTAAGCAATCAGCAACACGTTTGTGCAAGAAGATATTCAATGACATGAGATTGTTGGTCTTGATTTGTAGAAATGGATCGTAACCTCAACAAATAACTTTTGGTTTTCAATCCTATTTAACATGCTCTACAACTGTCTGTATTTACTATTTACTTTAATTTTTTAGATAGGTTTATGATCTATTATTTTTTTACAAAAGATAGGTTTATGATCTATTGTTGACTTGACATTTAAACATATATTTTATGTTGTCTTTTTTCCTTTTATGCAGGCAGTCTTTCTATCTATAGCAAATTTTGGGGGTGACTGATGCATGTGATTATTTGGTATTTCATTGTACCTTACAATTAGAGGCTATAGATAAACTTTAATTTCCTGTGTATCCAGTGGCTATAAACTTCAATGTTTTTTGTTTATTGATGGGAATTTTTTTTTTTGAAATATGTAAATATTTGGTTTTGATTAGAAATGAGAAACAAATATTCTCAAAGATGCGAGTCTAAAATATTATATGTGAAAATCTCTTTTATAGAAGTGAAATATTCTATTAAAGTGTTGAAATTGTAAAAAAAATTTTTTTATGGGAAATTGTGAAATTACTTGGACTCAATTTTGTCAATCATAGTATTAAATATTAAGTATATGAATTTATAATTATTTTATAAAGTCTATGTTGAATTATATTGATTTATGTACCGTAAGGCTTGATAATATCCTGACATACATTGTCAAATTAACAAAGTAGCATTTTAAGGGATAACTAATGAATTTTGAGCTTTCCGCGATTTATAGTTATGTTTATGGAAGGAATATGACTAGTCTTAATTCTGATATTTGGTTTACAATAACAAAAGCATTTAGAAAAATTATGAAATCTATGAGTTTTCCTTCTTTTTTTTTACATCAAAACCTGCATTTAGTTAGTGTACGTATAATTTAGAAAAGGTTTGTAGATGATAAGAAAGTGAAACATTGATTAAAATAAACATATATATTGATAAATGATAACAACAAATTATTTGTAGCAAAAAAGAAAAGAAAACATATTTCATTAACAAAGGAAGATTCTCTCAAAAAAAAAAAAAAAAAAAAAAAAAAATAAAAAAAAAGAGACAAA
>Ga0228710_1006410_pt1 | contig 17829 bp, 17 predicted proteins | sample MedpolnodulmetaG_FD_177995 | JGI IMG/M metagenome (GOLD analysis project Ga0228710, IMG submission 177995) | Root nodule microbial communities from Medicago polymorpha collected in Santa Monica, California, United States - pink nodules | ecosystem: Host-associated > Plants > Roots > Nodule...
TCCAGAACCTTATGCTTTAAAGAGACACTAAATTTTTGTATATGGTCCTGCATACTTGAACAAATATTAGCATATCCAATTGACAATTTTTAATACCTTGTTATCATCAAAACTTAAAAGGGTAATGTTAAACACATTTTGTTCCAACACGACTATCTGGTAGGGAAGACAAAAGTATCAATGCTCGTACCTCATCGTCAAGTTCGATACCAACTGAACTTAATTGGGTTGTGACAATATTAAGTTCATTGATATGTTGCGCCACCGATGCGCCTTCTGTCATCCGAAGTGTAAACAACCGCCTCATCAAATGAACTTTATTTGATGCTGAAGGCTTTTCGCACATGCTAGAAAGAGCCTTCATAAGACCAGCAGTGGTTTTCTCTTTTGCTATGTTAAAAGCAACATTTCGAGATAACGACAATCGCACAACACCAAGTGCTTGTCTATCGAGAAGGTTCCACTCATCATCCTTCATCGAATCTGGTTTCTTTTCTGTGAGAGGTTGATGTAGCTTTTTCTAATACAAACAATCTTCGATCTGCATCTTCCAAAAGCCAAAGTCCGAACCATCGAACTTTTCAATTTTCACCTTTCCTTCATCTACAGCCATAACTCCCACTTGAATCTAACTTCCTTTGGATCTTCTTTGACAATTTTTGTGAACCACTGTGCTTTAGAACACCTCCGTGAACAAATTGGTAACACATACCAATTTTTGCACTCTTCACAAAATTACTATTCACGAAATTACTATTCACATGAATAGTACTTTTGCCAAAAGAATAACAGAGATACACAGTCAGGCGCTTTGATACCAGTTGTTAGAAAACTACGCACAATTTCCCCATAGTTGGATTAAGTGGAAGTGAAATAAATGCGGAATAATAATACACCAAAATTGTTAACGAAGTTCGGCCAATAATGCCCACTCTCCGGACTGCTGCTGATCTCTTTAATAAAAAGGGAAATATATGTGTTTACAAACACTCACAAAATCTCACTACCCACAACCCAATTACACCCAAGAATTTTCTCTAAAATTCTCACACTGAGTTTTTCTCTAACTCTCTATTGATGTAATTCACTCACTTGTAATGTTGTGTTTTTGCTTCTGATGCTTCTTCCTTCAAATGCACCTCTATTTATAGAGGTTATGAACCGTGAAAGTTGCAAAGCTATGCAATCCATTCACACCAAAGTCATCTAAAAAAAAGTGTGAAACCTATGTATGAATGCCATGCTTTCAAACTTAGCAAGCTATGTTTCTGCACCGAGCTATACCATAGGCTTACTATTTGAAAGAAAAATGCAACCTACAATAAATGCATGAGACTTTGTGTGACAATTTGCTTCAGTAAATTGCTTTGGCTGGTTATCCCACGTGCATGTAGGTCCCCACACAATGTTCACCAACACACACCCTCTCCCTCCCTCCCTCCCTCCCTCCCTCCCTCCCTCTCTCTCTCTCTCTCTGGTAATGAAATTTGGAAAAATTTTGTAAACTTTGATGTAAAAGATCGTACTGATCCTTCAAAACTATATAAAAAAGAATCGTTCAAACTAAAGCCAAAGCCAAAGCCGATTTATCCAGATGACGATTATAAAACTTAAGTCATTGAAATTGGAGGATTTAAATGGTATTCAACTTTCTTAATTTTCTATTTTATATATTCAAGAGTGAATAATTGTAAATATTGATATGCCAATACAGGAATTTCATAGCTATTCATACTAGATACTCGTTGAAATTTGATTTTTCTGTTGACGACAACAATCCAATGTTGAACTTTTATGCACAGAACACAGTGGCGATAATCCACCCCATGACAACCGACTAACTAAATGTATAGGTAGGTTTTTAAATAAAGTTATTATTATTTTTTTAATTTTTTTAATTTACTAACACTAACTATTTCATTTGAGTTTATTCAGATCGACTCCACTCACTTTGTGATGGTTATCCCGGCTATGCATTTGATTGTGAACAAGGTTTTCTTGACGATGAGGGTAATGTTAAAGTAGAATTGCAGATTCAGATGTTTGGGTAAGTCCTTATGTATGAATTATGTTGGTCAATATACTCATAGAATTTTTACCATATTACTAAGTATATTGACCAATAATTTTAAGCATTGGGTGTCACTGAATTCCATGCAACTCATTGTATGATTGTTTTTAATGCACAGAGAAAATGTCTTCCAGCCTCTCCTTGTAAAGAAGTATCGAGCTGAGCTTCTTTTGACTCATATGCATATTGTGAACATAATTTGTTCTCGTTTTTTTAAGAAGACAATAGATAACTTGAAGAGCCTGATTCATGATGGAAATAAGTGGCCAAGGTATTTTTACTTTTTTTCTACGAGTAAGTTGAAAATGATATTTTATTTATTATTATGGAGTTGACAAAAGAGTCACAAACTTACGTGATATTGTTAATTTAATTAATAGATGTGTATGGTTTTACCATTTGAATTTTACTAATATATGGTGGAACGAGTAAGCATCTCGTCATTAGACCCCGTAAGCAAAAAACAATAAATATTATGAACATATATTATTCTATGTTTAGCAAGTCTTAGTTGATTAAAACTTGGTAAGTTTAAAGAATATATGTTGGGAAGCTAAATATTAGATATAAGAAAATCTAAGGTGTTTTTTGTATGTGCATACCATGATGTACATGGAAGAGTAAACCATAAGGGAATTTATCAGTATTGTTCGAGTGCACAAGAGGTGTCTTTAATATCCTTACGGAGAGATGAAAACCACTAAATAAAATGACTCCACTGACTAAAATGTGAATTGTGGAAGGACCAAGTCAATTCCACTGGCACTTCCTTAGAAATAGGAATAATTAATTACAGGATAAAGACAAAGGCACCGAAAGACACTGAAGCCAAAGGCACCCAAGTGCTACCCGAACAATGGGTGGGACTTGAGTGACTTTGTGTTTGGTGACTTTAGTGTATTTTAGAGGAAAGAGAGTGATGTTTGAATGAATAAAATAAATTATTTTGATGAGAGAGAATTATTGGTTAGGAGAGAGATAGAGACAAAGGCACCGAAAGGCACCGAAGCCAAAGGCACCCAAGTGCTACCCAGGAACAATATAGCTAAGTAAAATCAGTTTCAACAGTACAAATGTTGTACAAACGTTGTAGGAGTCTAAGTTTGTATTTGATGCTTTTGTAGGAGTCTATGTTGTACAAATGTTGTGAATTTAAATGTGATATTCTTAATCTATGAGAAATGAAATTTTGAAACCCATGTTTTGTTATTAAAAAAAAAAAGGGGCGTCACACTCCCTCAAATTTTCAGGCTGATCATATTCTAATTATTTATTTAATGGATGCAAGAATAAAATTGAGGTGAACTTTACTCTCTTTCAAATTGAAAAGAAGTCGAACAAAAAAGGAAAGAAAAATGTAGGCGAAGCATTGTGTTTGACAATCCACCGAAGATATGCAAGGGGAAAAGAAAAAAAACTGGTCATGAGATGAATGAAGTAGCTAACTATTTAGAAAGTAACAGTGAAACAAGAACATTTTCTTTAGAAGGTTCTCTCAGATATTGTTTGGAAAGATGATGTACCTAAATTGTGTCCTCATGATTAATTTGATACTGTCTGCTACGTTCTTTGTTGAGATAATAATTATCATATATTTCAAATATGCATGCAACAGGGAATTGAGCTCTTGATATGGAACTAGCTCGCAGACCATCTGGCATGTTCATATGTCAGCGAAAATATACTCTTGATATCTTAAGTGAGTGCAAAATGTTAGATTGCAAACCATCGACATTTCTGATGGAAGAGAATAAAAAACTTGCTCTTGATTCAGGCACTCCACACTATCATAGGCTTATTGATCGCTTAATTTACCTCACCATAACTCGGCCAGAGATTACTTATTATGTCCACATCTTAAGTCAGTTTATGTAGTCCTCTTGATAATCTCATTCAGACGCATTCATGCGTGTTCTAAGATACCTCAAATTTTCCCAAGAGAAAATGATGTCACCTTTGTTGCTATTGTGATTCAGATTGGCCATCTTGTCCATTAACACGAAAGTTTACAATTGGATAGTTAATTGCTTGATTAAATATACAATAATTTAACTCATCACTTTAAATAACTCAACTCACCTTTTCTATAGGAAAATATTAGATGTACTAAATAGTACAAGTTCATATCTTATTCAACGTCCCAGTTAACTCACAATAATTAAAGAGACAATTATGTTTTGACTATAATAAAAAGAAGATGCTTATGTAATTGAAAATAATAACTAAAAGTGAGACAAAATTTTTTATTTTTAATCAAAGAGGAACCCTAACATGATGTTAAGATTCCCCAAAATATATTACCAAAGAAAAAGGTGGAACACAAAAAAAGAGGAGGGGGGCTGGTTAACATGATCCTTTAAAATAAGTCCCGAAAGAACTATTTAACATTGAGGTGATAAGTCTAAAAGTTCTTATGACATCAAACATGATTACTTACACATATTTTCTTCCTTTTGTTTTTAAATTCAAGTCTAATTTTACTGATAAATATTTCATCAACGATGTTAGAAAGAAAGTAATAGGTCAATTTTGTGTCAAGTCAAAACTAGATAATGCACATATGAACACTAGTCTTGAAATTAGTGAATTTGGACATACCAATTTAACATTGAACGTCCACATAAACACTTTTTAACTAAGTTTGATGAAAATATGATAACCTTTAGATATTTTCTACTTAAAACAAATTTGTCAAAAAAAAACTTTAAGACTAATTTGTTGTTATAAATATCTAACTCAAATGATTTCAGGTGATATTTGACCTAATTTTTTTTTTCTTTGTCAACAAATCATAATCGTAGATCATGAGAATTATTTGGTGTTGCCTCATATTAAACTTCCTTTAAGATTATAGACATTTCTTAAGAAAACAATTGAATGGTTTCTATGATAAAATAAATATTCTTTTTTTATTACAAAAATAAATGTGTTTTTGATTCATATAAAATTGTGGTCTTCTAAGTCTAGTCCCACTTAAAATTTAATTGCAATTTTAGTCCTCCATTTATTTACTTCTTTTAGGTGCAAGTTTTGGGTAATTTAAAGACTTTATTTGAGGGACATAGACAGTGTAAAATAGTTTTATAACATTGTTCAATAAAAACTTGTTATATAAGCATATATTGTAATTGTCATCTTTTCAATTGAACGTCAGTTTAAAACTAATTCACACTGACATTTAGAAAACTTGCAGTGTGCATGTTCCTTTTTCTCATTTAGAAAATACAATTACATTTTAATCAATTTGAGAAAATTAAATAAGAGTAACTACTTTTCCTAAAGTTGTGAAATTAGTTTATTTTTCATCTATTTATTAGGAGTTCAGAAGGAGTGTATCCAAGAACAAAAGACCTAACTCTAGTTTAAACAAGATAATTAATTCTATTATCGAAATTTTCCCTCATTAACTTCATTGATGCTGCCAAAATGTTAAGCTTAATTCTTGTGTTTGGTGCTGGTGGATTATGTATTGTGTTGTTTTTGTTGGGGATTTCTGAGGATGAGAGGAGGAAAGTTAGTTCTGTTTCCATTGAGGATGTTCCTGCTGTTGTTGATGCTTTTCGGCAATCATTGATCATCGATGAATTGCTTCCTGAGAAGCATGATGATTATCATATGATGCTAAGGTTCTCTATATTGGTTGTGTTAATGCGTATTATTATCATCTACTATGGTGATCTTATAGATGTCCTTGTTGTTAATTAATTTGAAATGTGTTGACGACTTAAAATGTTGTCAAAATTTAGTTGTACAAAAATCATTTATCCATCTTTAGTGTCTACGCTTTACAGTTTTCTGATAGCGAGGAAGTTTGATATTGAAAAAGCAAAGCAAATGTGGGCTGATATGCTACAATGGAGGAAGGAGTTTGGTATTGATACAATTATGGAGGTAAATTATGTAACAAGATTGACCTTTGCGATGATCGATTAATTAATTGATGTCCTTGCCATTGCATCCAATGTGCTTGAAATGTCTTGTTTTCTTCAGGATTTTGAGTTCAATGAATTAAACGAAGTTGGCAAATATTTTCCACATGGCTTTCATGGTGTTGATAAGGAGGGAAGGCCTGTTTTCATTAATATTTTACGCGATAGAGTGGATCCAGAACTTCTGCCAGTTACTAGTAGGGATAGATATGTGAAGTACATCATACAGGACAGTGAGAAATTGTTTGCCATAAAGTTTCCTGCTTGCACAATTGCTTCCAAGAGGCACATAGATTCATGCACCGTAATCTTAGATGTTCAAGCTGTGGTATGTTGCCATGAATTGTTCCTCGTTGCAGTGCCTGTGAATTCCTATAACATTCAAGAATATTTATGTTATAGTTCTGTTTTTAGGAATTTTCCGACGTTCTAAACCCTGACAGCGAAATCCGATCGCTAATACAAAAGATTGTTGGTGACAATTACCCTGCTATGGTGAGCAATCTTGTGATTTTTTATGTTTTTTTTTTGTCAGTTTAGTTGTAGGAAACATTTAAAGATAAACATGTACTTTTGCCTCGCTGATTAATCATTTTTGTTCTTTTTTATGAATAATACAGACTGATCCGCAAATCTTTATTATAAATGCCAGCCCTGAGTTTAGATATCTGTGTAACAATTACAACAACTCTATTGATCCCGAAATAGCTTCAAAAGTTCGTGTATGTAAAATTGCTATATTCTCTCTAAGAGTCCATTGTGATTTGTTGATGGTTTAAAGCTGGTGACTTTGCTTGACGCCTCTTTGGAATCATTATTCAGGTTCATGGAAATAACTACCATAGCAAATTGCTAGAAGTAATCAATGCCAGGTACATAATGGATTTCTTAGACATTACTATTTCTTCGTATTTTTAGAATTGTGTCCTTGTTTTTTCGATTGACCCAGTGTACCAATTTGCATTATCGTTTGAAAGGACTAATTTTGTGAACTTAATAAAGCGAGCTGCCAGAATTTTTGGGAGGTACCTGCACATGTGCAGATCAGGGAGGCTGCCTCAGATCCGATAAAGGACCCTGGAAAAACCCTGAAATTTTGAAGGTTAGGTTATGTGTTGTGCTGTAATTGCCTTCTGATTTTTCATCAGATGATCTACTATATCAAGCTTGTTACATGCGAACTGTTAATTGTATGCGGAAAAACATTTTGCAGATGATTCTCAGTGGTAAAGCAAGGCGACCAGGGCATGCGGTAAAAGTTCTAAACAGTGAAGGCAAGGATGTTGCACATGCTAAGCTACGATGCCAAATGGTAATTTGATTCATGTGTTTCTTCAGTATCCATTTAATCTTATGACTTACAGATTATGTCACTTCTTTCGTCAGGTAAAAGGCATTGATACTTCCACAGTTGAATCGAGGTCTGAAGCTGAAGATATAGCTTCTCTAAAAGTGAAGAGTTCCTCACACGTTAGGTTGACCCCTGTTCATGCGGAAGTAAGTGTTGACCTTGTCTATCGTTGTTTTCTTAAATGCCGTAAGAATAATGAAACAAGTATAATGAAATAGGAATTAGTTATGTTTGTTGTTTATAGATAGTTTAGTCCGTTAGGTTGTTAAGTTGCTGTTTTGAGCCCATTGCCAATATAGATTAGATATATATAGTATCCAACGACTGCTAAGCTTACTTAGTAAATCCCTACATTCATGTGATATTTGTTTCTAACAATTCCCTTTATGCTTGTGTTGCTCCCAAAGAATCCTAACAATTGGTCGGACTCGGACCCGTTGGATCCGATGATGAGTGCAATGGAGAACAGAATGAGTGCTTTGGAAAAGCTAGCCAGTGAACAAGGGAAGCTTTTGACTGAGTTGAAAATAGACATGGGGCAAATCAAAGAATTGCTGTTGGAATTCATGAAAAAATCACCTCCCTCAGAAGGTGAAAATGTTGTCAAGAACGTGACAACAGCGGATGACGATGCTGAATATGTTGTTGTCAATTAGAATTAGTTTTGCCTTCAAAACTGATTTTAACTTGAAGCTAGGATTTTTAGCTTTTGACTTCAAACTTGATTTTATTTCACTCAAATCTATTATTCAACTCGGTTTTATAAATTCTCAAACTTTTTTTTTCTGTAGTACTCTATTTAGTTAAATAACAAGGTTCCATATTTTTTGTACTTGAGAATGTCTATCATGTTAAAACTTCTAAACTCGATTTGTTGATTCAACATTTGAATTGTCCACTCTTTTGATCACATGCTATTTTCTTGTTGATTGTGATTGCATGATTTTCTCACTGCAAGAAATCTGAATCCTTAAGTCTTATTTAAAGATTGAAAATAAATTTAACATAAACTGATTCTTGCTAAAGCTAAACCATGCCTAGTTTTATTTAACATATACACAATATACACAGTTGTGAAGGAGAACAAACATTTTTTTACAATGAATATACAAAGCTGAATGCAGTAGCATCTATGGGGCTCATATGATATTGGAACGCCACCAACTTTACAAGTCTTAACTAATGTTTAATATTTGAGGTCAGACAGCAATACTTGTCACCTCAGTAATTAATTACCAGTGGAACTGCAATCACAAACACAGAAACTTGTATAAGATAAAAAGAAAGTATATATTTATAGAAACAATGCATGGCAGGTAATGGATCATTGTCAAAGTTAAAATGACCTACCAACTTTTTCTTTTTTTTCTTTTTGTCGATATGTGATTGAAGCTCCACTTGCCTAGCAAGGGCATCATCAAGTGCCTAATGCCAATAAAAAGGAACAAATAAATTACAAATATGTTCTGAAATCATTATAAAATTGTGAAGTAGCAAGAAAAACAGTACCTTCTTGGCTGTAGCCAACTCTTGCTCCAGTGTACTGACATGGTTTAGAGTACTGTTGAGCAATTCCTCCATTTCAGGTGGCATGGAAGGTCTTATGCTGAGAATATTCACCTTCTCTTCTAGATCGGTCATGCGCTTCATTAGAGCCATGTGATCATCAACGGAAATGACAGGTGCTGCTTTCACCATATTTGCATCAATATATATCGAGTTACCATACAATGCAATTGCAGTCATTTTTGTTGGTATATTCCGTGTCATGCGGATGAATGTCATGATTCCCAAAACCATGGCCATAATTCTGCCGGAAAATTGATTTCTAAATCCAGTCTTGCATACATTGTTTGAAAAACCATCTGCACATCAACGGAAATAATCTACTTAGTATTTTATCTAAGTCATTGTTGACTGTGTTGATAAAAATGCAGTATGCTGATTATGCTTGACAAAATAAATTTGTCTGTAAAAATATTCATAGAACGGTATCAAATACTTTTAGAAAGTGCCTTTTGGTCATTTTGTACTGATTCCTTCCAAGATACTTCTTTGTCATTCATTGAGACCAAGGTGTCAAACTGATATGCATTACATTGTTTTGCTACCTGAAAAATAGAAAGGGAATACCCAAAAACAGGTTAGTTTTGCAGTTAAAAGTGAGTCGAATGAATATGAAATCATCATTTGTTTTACATTTCATCAAGTAATGAAATTTGTTCTACGAAACTTACTTCTGCAATAGCATGGCATGCCTCCTCGAGAACACATTCTTTGTTGAAAGAATCACATCCCTGAATATCATAAGAAAAAGAAAGGATATCAAGTTTCATAACCAAACTATGCTCTTGAAACTATAAAGTAGGAAGCTAACTACCTTTTGACACACTGCTTCGTCTTCGATGATTGTTTTCTCCACAACTTCAACTTCGGATAAACTTTTCCTTCTGCATTTTGCTTCACCGTTTTGAACCATCTAATTCATCAGGAAAAAAAACACTTCACTATATTTTTCTTTCTTTCTAATTATACAACAATTTTTTTTATCTTTCTACAGTGAAACTACCTTCAAGATTTCTGGATCATTCCATGGTCCCTTGTCAGAAAGCATGCAACCACCTTTGTCTGCACAAGTACAAGTACCCCCCAAGAACTCCGGAAGTTCGCTGTTAAACAGAAAAGCACAAGGTGTTAAATATACTAATACTAAGTAGTAATGCTATTCATATTCTGTGACATATGGATGGATTGAAAGAGCATGCTTACTAATCAATTTGATTAATGAGAAAGAGAGGGAAAAAAAACTTCAATGAGAAAGAAGAAAATATAGACCTGGCATCGATGATTTCAAGCAACTTGCTCTGGTATTTGTTACCTAGGACCTGATCAATCAATTAATAATATGGTTAATGTTTCTACTTTACTGAAATCATAAATTCAACATTACTTCAAACTGTTAAGTGTATATAAAAAAAAATACAAAATAAAAAGCTTACGTGGATTTTCGAGGTGGTTTTGGGATCAAGGAAGGACTTAACAGTGTTCCACAAAATCCTAAATCCCGATCCAGCATTGATGATGAACATACGGTTCAGGGACTGCATGAAAAGAAAAGTTGAACTAAGGTAATGTCAGAAGATTACATTTGAACCAATATGCTTGAGTAGGTAAAAATAGTACCTCAGGATAGTTGTCACCATCAATCTTCTGAAGCCTTTGGAGGAGATCTCTTGCGGCTTTATTCATACTTTTGAGACCCTGATCAACCATGCTATACAGTCAGTACTTATTTGAAACTTCTTTATTTGTATAACAAGTTATAATATGATATGGCATCCACAAAGTATAATAAGTTATTTAGTGTTGTATGATTTTGATACATACCACCCCTTGGACATCCAAGATAGTTGTGCTTTGATCAATGTGCTTCTTTGCTGCAATTGAACAAGCATGCATCTTAACATTGAATGTCTTCTCAAACTCTCGTACATGGTACTTAAGATATCGGTCCATAGTCGTTACTTGCATCAGTTTGTTTGAATCAACCAAACCCAACCTTTCTATGTAAACGGGTTTTCCATCCTTATCAACTCCATGTGTTCCTTGAGGGTAGTATTTTAGAACTTCATCTATCTCCTCGAATTCAAAGTCCTTAACAAAACCGAAAGAAATTTATGTTAGTCACATAACTAAAATGTTGCACAAAACAATATAATTATGATTAGTGTTTTTTCTTAATTTATATTTAATTTTCCTCTGAAATACCTCCATGATAGTGTCAGCACCAAATTCCCTCCTCCATTGGAGCATATCTGCCCACATTTGCTTTGTTTTTTCAATGTCAAACTTCCTTGCTCTCAAGAATCTAAATTACCATATAATACATCAATAATAGCACATTAAGAACTGTCTAATCAAAGCATAAGGTGATGCTGCAGCTATTAACTATATGAATCTCAAGGGCTACCTTAGCATCATATGATGATCATCATGTTTTGAGGGTAACAGTTCTTCTAGGATAAGTGCTTGACGAAAAGCGTCAATTGCCTGCAACTCTTCTGTATCGATTTCATCCTCGATGACAGATATAACCCTGCTGTGCCTTCGTCCCTTCTTGAAGGAATGCTTGAACTTAGAAGATGCATTTATTGCTACCTTCTTTAAGGATCCAAGCCTTGTTTTCTTTTCATCCTCCAAATATTCAATCTCAAGACCTGTTTTTTGCATAAATTAAAAAAAAAAAAACTTTTTTTTCTTCTTCTTACTAACAAAGATTTGAACAAGATGCATTCAATTTACATTGTTTTTTTGTGTCAATAAAAAGTTTCTATTTTTTTCATTTTCCTCAGCTTCATACATAAAAAACTATGTTCAAATTTTAAGCCTGAAATTTCATATTATAATACAAACATGATTATATATATAGAATAATAACAAAATATAAGAAATTGACCATGAAATGCAAAGGGATAATGAAATTGCAATAATAACAGACTCACTAACCTTTAACAGGTCGATCAATAGTATTAGGTCCAGACATAGTGTCACACATGATTATTTATTGAATCTCTTGTATATGCTTACTCAAGGTAGAAGAGAATCAACAATTCACATACATAACAAATGCCCACAATTGAACCCTCACGTGTACCTACACCTATTTGTCACAAACAAACAACACATGTAATTAATTAGAAGCTGAAAAATCAATAATTTTCTTTTACAAATTTAATAACAATCAAATAAACCTTCTTCATATTCATCATGCATGAAAAAGGAAGGAAAAAAACACAATAAATTTATTACATACTTAATGAATTATAATCAAGTGTAGGTGAAGCATCTGAAATATTAGAATCTAAGGGGGCTTAAAATGTACATAAATCACCATTACATGTAATGAAGAAGATATAAATTAATTATTTAGAGAAATAAAAGGAAGAAGAAAATGCAGAAAAATGAAAAATGAAAAATTATATCAATAAGATATGATTCAACTTACCTTGAGACAAATATGTGGGCATTACAAGAAGAATAGGTAACGTAAATTTATGATCCAAATATATCAATAAGATTGAGGCCATGATATGAGGGCTAAAATTGGAAGACAGGTTGGTAAAACACATATTTAGAGTTTGCTGTTTTCTGTTTGTTTGTTTGTTTTTTCAGTTTTCTTTTTGCTACTAACTAGAAGGAAATAGATGGAGATATCGTGTTGGCGAAATGCATGCCACTCCACTAACCAAATTCATTCTATGTTTTTTGTCTTTCTCTTTTTCTTGTTTAATGTCATGTTATTTTAGGTTGTCTTTAACATAATATATACGGTTTCCATAGCTTAGTTGGTAAGTTCATCCATTATTATATGCATGGGTCGGAGTTCAAAACACAGACACCCCATTTATTCATAAAAAGAGTGAATTCTAGTCACTAGACTACTTGACAAAAAATAAAATAACAAAATATATACGGTTTTCTTTTGTTCAATTTTATTTATAGTATTTTAATATGTTAATTTAACTTTTTTTTGTTTAACTAATTCGAGTTATGTTTAGTTTAATTAATTTAAAATAAATCTATTTAAAATATGGTTGATTAGTTAGTAGTTAGTAGTTATGATTATTGATATTGATAAGGTGAATCATTGCATCTTAAAGTTTATCCTTGATTTTAATTTGGTCTATTTTTGCTTTCAATATAGACACTTCCATTCTCATACATCCTTCTGAAGTTATTAGTTAACAGATCTTCCTCGCAAGGAAGTTAGATTTATTTTATCGCAATTGACATTTGAAGAAGATAGGTAAAATAAGAGTGAAATCTTGGGAGGTTTGTTAGATATCAAATATTTTGTATTTATGTGTATTTTTCTTCTTCATAAGAATCTAATCGAAAGATTAAACACAAGCTGTGTTGGAACATTAGTGTGATGTTTAAAAATAAATTGGAAGATTAAACACCAAGTAATTATATTTTGATCTAATGTTGCGTGAATTAAAAAAATAGAGTGTGGGGTCCCACATAAAATAGAACTCACACATTAGTAGTATTTAAATTGTGGTATTTAATTTTAAATACTTGATAATGATAAAAATAACAGTAATTATTATTTTATTTGAAAATATCACTTCCCATAAATTTAGCTTATGGTCGTTGTGATAAGAATAAGAATTTAATTGAATTTCTTATATTTCCTTCATTCAAATCCAATAGTTTGTTTCCTCCATTTTTGTGGATTTGTTTCTTTTGATCCTATCCACAAGTGTTGTTGAACTGATTAATGGATAAACTCCATTTTAATCTTATCCATTGAGTAACTGTTATTGCAATTTTTGCTAAAACAGTTACAGAATCTCTATATAAATAGAGGACTTCACTCAGTTCAAAAAACACACCAAAGAGTTTCATTGAGTTGTCGGGAACTCTTTCTCTCTTCTCCCTTTCTTGACTTGTGTTGACGAGTCTTTCTTCTCTTCATCTCCTTTTTCTTCTGTCCCTTCGAAATTAAGAGTGTTCTTAATTAATATATGTCCCTTTTCGGTTTAATGTCCCTTCGGAATTAAGAATGGTCTTAAAAACACAGTCCCTTCGATAATATATGTCCCTTCGGAGTAAATAGTACTTTTAATATCATAGTCCCTTTTTGGAATAATAATGTCCCGTCGGAATTAAAAATGATCTTATTTGAGTGGTCTCAACATCATAACAGAGTGGTAACAATACCATATTAAAGTGGTTTCAGTATTAAAGAGTGGTCTTAGTACCATATTTGAGGGTGTATATCTTGAACGGTTTTCTAAAGCGCAGTAGTTAACCGTACAGTTGTAGCTGGGCTTGTTTTATCCTGGAGACGGCGTGGTTGATAGTCTGCCTTGCACAATTTTGGGCAGTGCCACGAAACGTCTTAAAGAGAGCGACCTGGTCGTGACTCAACCTAGTAACAACTTTGGTGGATAATAGAATTTGGAAATTCAAATACAACAGTTTGAAAATCCAGAAACAACAAGTTGGAACATTATCAATCGATGATACCAAATTGGGTTTTCACTCTTTTTATAATCAAAAAAATCTATGAATACAACATTGATTTATCGGTTTCAACTAATTTTAACATATATAGTTCACCAATAATTAACAATTAATATTTGAAAATTGACATCTTTGATCCCTTCAAATTCATGGTGTTGCAACTCATACTTCAATTGAGTCTTTTCATGAATTAAAAAATTAATGTGTAAAAATACAGAACCGCAGATCATGTAAAAAGTCTTATAAATTTATTGGACCGACCTATCTAGTTTGTGTCATTTCATTGTCTCCGAGAAGAGATCCTCTCCGATGCATTTTTTGTCCAGTGAAATCTCAACCTCATAGCTTCCTTGTAATCATTGCAGTTTTGATTATTAAAAAGAAATTAATGGTGTGGATGTGCACCGAACCTTCTCCGGTGAAAACTTCACACGAGAGAAACCATGCTCTTATCGAAAACTGTTGTTCACACATATCATAAGGTTGAAACACACATGTAAAATACGAAATTGCCGCTCGGCAGTTAACTGCCGAGGAATTCAACAACCGGCTGCAGTTAACTGCCGAGGTTTTCCTCGGCAGTTAACTGTCGAGGAAATGTTTCATCAGATGAAACAGTCACCTGCTCCCCCTACACACTATTTCATCATCACCTTTCTTTCCTCTTCCATCTAAACCCCTAAATCCAATAATTTTTTCACCAAATCTTGATCCAAAATCATTGAAGCATCAAGCATAGGAGGTATCAACACACTTTTGACGTAAAAAAACAGGTATTGTGCATTTTATTCGGTTTATTTTTAGCTGTTTTTGTTGTTATTTTTGTCAGCTTACGTAGAAAACTGTCATGGAAAACCTCAACAGTTAACTGCGGAGGTAAATTTCGGGAGTTAACTGCCGAGGAAAACTTTGCAAAAATTGTGAAAAAACGCAGGAAAGGCAGCTACTGCCATTTTCCACAATTTTTTTACTTTGTTTTTTTTGTTTTCATTCATTATGGCATTGATGTTTATGCATTAGTTAGTTGTTAATTCATGGTTTTGTCTTGTTTAATTTTAGTAATGGTTGACAATGCGGAAGATGATCCGGGAGAGAAAAACCAATTTTGTCAAAAAATTCGGAGATGTAAAACCGTCTAAGGTTGAAGCCAAACCAAACATTGATGGACCTTCCGTCCATGTTGAAGCTTCTAAATATGTTGATTCCGGTGTCCTCCCACTTCATGCCCATGAAGTTGACACGGCTAGTTTTTTTTTTCAGACGACGTTAAATGGAAAGATAGAGAAGACTTGCTTGAGTGGGCACGTCGTCAAGCAAATAAGGCGGGATTTACAATTGTTACACAAAGATCAAGCTTGATCAATCCAATGATGTGACTAGTGTGTGAAAGGAGTGGAGCTCACAAAGTTCCGGAAAAAAAAACTCGAAGGATGTACGTCAATGGGCTCAAGAAAATGTGGGTGCTTGTTCATGGTGAGTGGATATCTTAGTAGGCAAACAAATGAATGGGGATTGAACATTCTTAATGGAGTTCACAACCATGCGATGGAGCCGGCTTTAGAAGGACACATTCTTGTCGGTAGATTAAAGGAGGACGACGAGAAGATTGTACGTGACTTGACCAAGAGCAAGATGCTTCCAAGAAATATTTTGATAAATTTGAAGAACAAAAGACCACATTGCATGACAAATATCAAGCAAAGGTACAATGAATGTCAACAAATATGGAAGGCAAATAGAGGTGACAAGACGGCGTTGCAATATCTAATCTCGAAGTTGGAGGAGCACAACTATACTTATTTCTCAAGAACATAAAGTGAAAGTACTACAATTGAAGATATCTTTTGGGTTCACCCAACATCCGTTAAGTTGTTTAACAATTTTCCAACAGTTTTGGTTATGGACTCTACCTACAAAACCAACATGTAAAAGATGCCAATGTTTGAGGTAGTTGGGGTCACCTCGACTGGTTTAACATATTCGGTTGGGTTTGGATTTGTGACACATGAGAAAGAGGAAAACTTTGTTTGGGTTTTACAAATGTTGCGTAAACTTCTTACGTCAAAGATGAATTGTGACTGACAGGGATATGTCTTTGATGAAAGCGGTTGGAAATGTTTTCCCCGAAAGTTATGCAATGAATTGTTACTTTCATATGCAAGCAAATGTTAAACAAATGTGCATCTTAGATTGTAAATATCCTTTGGGAAAAAAGGATGGGAAAGATGTGAAACTTGGCGATGTTGTCAAGAAGATAATGAGGGCATGGAAAGCTATGGTTGAATCGCCCACTCAAGAGTTATATGCAAATGCATTAGTGGAGTTTCAAGATGTTTGTAGTGATTTCCCACTTTTCCTAAAGTATGCCATGACCACCTTGAATGAAGTGAAGGAGAAAATAGTGAGAGCATGGAAGAACCATGTGTTGCATCTTGGTTGCAGAACCACCAACAGGGTAGAATTGGCTCATGCTTTAGTAAAGAAATATTTGGACAATAGTGTGGATGATTTGGGTACTTGTTGGGAGAAAATACATGACATGTTGGTGCTTCAGTTCACTGCGATACAAACAACATTTCGTCAGAGTTTTACCGTATTGGAACATATATTCAAAGATATCACTTTGTACTCCGGTTTAGGTGGTCATGTGTCTAGATTTGCTTTGGACAACATTGCTTTGGAAGAGTCACGTTGTACGGGAACATTGTGCATGGACAAAGAAATTTGTGGTTGTGTTCAAAGGACTTCTTACGGGCTTCCATGTGCATGCGAAATTGCTACTAAAATCCATGAAGACAAGCCAATTTTATTGGATGAGATACACCATCATTGACATATGTTACTGATAAGTGTCAAAAAGGAGTTAAATAGACTGTACATTTTAGGCACTTTGATTACTTGGTTTGCAAGTTATCCTGCGAAAAGCTCACAAATACTGAAGAATCACTTAATTATGCTTTTCACATCTAACGCCAACTCTTTGTAGGAAAATACACGCCTCGACACTCTAGAAGCAAGAAAACATGAAGAAATGCAAAGGACAACTTTTTGAAGATCAAAGGAACAAAATAGGCAGAATTACCAGTTTACTGGCCATGGCGAGTAAGTTTACTTGCGAGGCGAGTAAGTTTACCAGTTTACTCGCCATGGCGAGTAAGTTTACTTGCGAGGCGAGTAAGGCGGTCTAACCCTCAGAGCTGACGTGGCACAAACCCACTGGTGAAGAAACCACTACTCGCCATGGCGAGCGTTTCTACTTTGGAGGCGAGTTCAGACATAACAGGCCATATAAAAGCTCATTTGTTCATTTCAAAGGGAATTAATCATTAGAGGATAGTTGAGGCCACCAGAGGAAGAGAGAAAACAAGGGAAAACACAGAGAGAACCTAAGGAGCAAGGAGCACAAGGATTGAAGGAAGACACAAGATCATTGAGACATCATGGCT
>Ga0228710_1006413_pt1 | contig 17826 bp, 12 predicted proteins | sample MedpolnodulmetaG_FD_177995 | JGI IMG/M metagenome (GOLD analysis project Ga0228710, IMG submission 177995) | Root nodule microbial communities from Medicago polymorpha collected in Santa Monica, California, United States - pink nodules | ecosystem: Host-associated > Plants > Roots > Nodule...
TTTCTTTTTTTTTTTTTTTTGGATAAAAGGTACTTTATAATTATATGATGTGATTAGTCCACACATTTTACTGAGTAGTGCATGGTGCATGTGTTTCCACAAACAGAAAAGAGGACATAAATTTTGAGCAACACATCATGATAGAAGATGAAAATGGGCACACCACTTCATTAGTAATTAAAGTAACCGCCCAAGTAAGGTTTTTTTTTTGTTGTTGTTGTAAACCGGAAATCCTCCACGCGTAACTATGTGAGTACGACCACAACATGTGGCAAAACCATTTCTCAATAGTTTTAACAATGTTGCGTTCTCAAGGTTGAATTCGAATCTAAAGTATCTAATTAAGTTGGAAAAGGCCTGAATCATCTCATTCAACCGTTATCCCTAAGTAAAGACTTAATTGTTTTCATCATAACTCTTTGTATTTTAATTGGAAATCCTCCTAGGAGGATAAGATAAGTCCTCTTTGAAAAGCACTAGATGTAACAGCAATCAACATATTTACATAATACAACCTTCCTTTCTTGGTCAAGCTGAAAATACCCATGACGATAGTGGTTGGCTTTTTGCATAAAAGTTAAAACCATACAAATAAAATGTATCCCTTGGATTGTGTGGAGAGTGAATTTTCTCCAATAAATTTATGTGGCAAGCATGATGTTCCCACTCATTAAAATAAGTTGATTCTCCATTACATTAAATTCATGTAAAATTAAAGAAGTGTGTGATAGAGAGCGACAAGATTGTACGTTTGTTATTTTAGTATTGTCTTCTCTAAAGTGAGTAAAGAGTAGAGTAAAAAAATTAATTAGTTGATATTTTACCGAACCTACAATTTATTATGCATGTAAAATAATTTATTTGTTCATCAACGTTTGTATAACTCAAATCAAATGATTTGATTCAAGTGATAAATAAGCTCAAGTTAAGTACAAAACGTTTACGGGAATTTGAGTTCTAATCCTTATTGAAACAATCATTTCTTAAGTTTTATTTACCTCACTGTCGAACAATTATCTGCTCATTTAACATGAAGATTTAACTAAAAAAAGTTAAACAGCATTGCCTATCAATTGGTGATCATTTTCCAATTTTGTTTTCCATAAAGAAAGAAAATATAGGAAAAAAGAAGATGAATTGTGCGTTTTGACACATTTGGCAGAGTGATGGCCAACCATTCGGGTACCCTCCTTTAAATTATAATCAATAATGTAATTTTTAACTTTAGTCTTTAGGGTTCTTTCAAAAAAAAACTTTAGTCTTTAGGGTCTTGACCAAGAAAAAGTATATTTAAAGTGTAAGGAGTTGGGAGTTAGAACACGATTTCATAATAAGACAGAAAAGAAAAACTACCATGGCCAATGAAAGACTGAAAACTAAAAGGTGGCATAAACAAGGTTGATCAAACATGAACCATTACTTCCACTTCTAGCTATATGGATATATACAGAAAATCTTTGAAAAGTTTAGCTTTTATATTGCTCCTTCTTTAGAGAAGATTATGTGCAAAAATCTAATAGAGACAAAAATGCCAGTCTCCTCGCCTGAAGTGGTGAATTTGGCAGCATTATTTCGTACAAATTAAAATAATAAACAAATTCAAGTGTTTAAATTAATTTATTTTACAGACCAAAAAAAAATTAGTATATTTTATTTTTAATGTTTTACTGTTAAACCATTGTTTTGTTTTTACAAAGAGAAAATATTATTTCTCAAAATTCTATTAAACTAAATTTTTGCACCGTTATTCAATGGCATATCATCACTTCATTGGTTTTATCATTGTTTTAGCCTCATCTATAGGCTCTCAAATGTGAGTGAGGAAAAACTCCCGTGCATGTTGTTAAATGTGCTATAGTTCAAGTGGTTCAACTCAAGTTTTTAATAAGTTTTAGCGGGAGTCTATTGGGAGCATCCAAATTCAAACCGAGACTGAGATATAATTGGTTTCAAATTTATTTATCTCGCAGTTGAACTCCTGATTACCACAATTTATTTTCCTATGAACCCGAGAATTGAGACAAAAAAAGTCCTTTCTATTTTACGACCACAAAACAAAAAATAGCACGGCTAGCGAAGGAACCAAAACACAAAGCTCTCCAACACAAGTCTCAACAAACCCAAATCAACCCTCGTAGATCTAACCTTCACATGGCAACAAGAAAAATCAATGACAAACACCAAACAGTACAACCTGCAAAATTTTGCAGGTATAGACTTGTCATACTCCAACCCCTATTTGTTACTTTAATTAAACTCAAACCCTAAAATTGCCTCCTGTTGCACAATCTATGATTTTTTTGGCTATGCATCTACACCCACCTGAAATCCACATGCTGAATACTAGCAGACTTAGTAATATTGTAAACTAAACCAACACCAATCCAAGTCGAGCGAAACAAAAATCGGCATAAAACCACCTCTTGCAGACCGGTTCAACCGAAGCACCTGACTGACTTCCTCTAATTCTGGACAACAATGATCAGAAGCTTCAGAGTCCCAACTGTCAGCAATCACCAAGTGTACAGTCATGCTAAAATGCACACTTTTGTGTCAATCTCTTCTTTTTCATCAGCTCCCAATCTAGAAAGATAGTTATTCCACTAATGCGCCCACATCTTCACAAATGCAATGGTTTTCACAATCCAATCTGTCCTAAATGCAGACTCGCGCCAGATATATACACCAGGCCTTGCCTATTTACACAATTTAACTTCAACTCCCAAACAAGCTAGAGGACTCGTCCACCACTGAGATATTTCATATTTGAAACCTGTAGACTTTGATCACAGCCGATTTCGGGAAAGCATTTTAACCTGCTCTAAAATAATAGCAGTGGAAACAATTCTATCCTGAAAAAACTTCTCGCTTATAGACTTCCAAATACTCAAGCAAGCAAACCAAATCGTTCTTAAACCCAATTTTGTCTCTTTCCTTTCATGAACTAGTCCAAAGAAAGAATCGAAATGAGAACTACAATTATTATGGTATACTACATTCACACCCATCCAATTAGCCAGACTCATCCATACTTTACAAAAATTAGGGCATTCAAAAAATAAATGTGACGTTGACTCTTGCTACCCACATCCTCCTACACAGTTCTGCACATCTTCGCCTACAATTCCCCTTCTAAATAAATTTACAGAACATGTTTATGCCACACCTTGGTTTTAAATGTTTGAACCACCTGATTGCTCTCTTCTGTTAAGACCTTATAAGCTGATTTAACATAAAAGCAATTCCATGGGTCATGCATCCACACAATATCATCCCTTATCCTCCCTAAAAGTAATTGCCCCAAATTTCGTTAAAAGAGGTTGTAAAAGTTCTGTTTCCCACTCGAATAACTTTCTTCGCCGCCTGAATCCCAATCACAAGTCCTACTCCTACTTGCACCCCTCCTCAAATCCACCATCTTTGCCTCTTTATTCGAAGATATAAAAAATAATTGATCCAACCGATTTTTTAATATGTCGCCTCCTACCCAATGACCACTCCAAAATAAGGTTTCCTCTCCGTTCGCCATTGTTTTATCAATGCAATCTACAAATCAATTTTGATTGTTCCCCATCCCCCTTCTTTCCACACTCAATATCTTTTAGCCATATCGATACCAACCTACCCTCTACTTTAATCTTTCCCTCCGCCTCCCCCAACAAATATTTTTTATAAAGTTGGGCTGTTTGGTTTCGAAAGTGCTCAATAAAACTAATTTTGGGTTGGGTGTACTTGATTCTAACTTTCTGATGGAAATTTTAGTGTCTCATTTTTCTTTAGGACAGGAAAACTCATTTCAATTCACAGCAGAAAAGGATTCATAACAGATAACAGAAAAAATAGGACCGGTGATATGCCCTTCCCATGTTCTAAAAGCCTAAACTCCTCTGAACTCTCACTAGGCCATGTGCCGCGGCATTTGTATCTCCTCTAAACTTGACAATCTTGTTGCAACCATATGTGTCAAAAGATCCTTGCTATCAAGAAATATGTGGCCAATGAATAACTAAGTTTATAACTCCCTGAAGGCGTTTTACTGCCACTTCTAACTCTAAGTCAGTTTCAATGGACATGTCATCATAGCCTTGGAAGAATTCTAATCTTACCCAGTTTGATGGCAGCAAAACTTACATCCCCTACATGGTTATGGACCAACACAGCCCACCCAATTATGCCATCATCAAAACAACCGGCATGATTATTGATTTTTGTAGTTCCGCAGGTTGAGTACTCCCGATTTTCCACACTACTCCTCTCTCTCGCCTTTATGCATACTAAATACAATAGGGTTGAATTCAGCTATGAAATCTGCACATTCAGCTGCAATGGCAATCGGGTTGAAAGGTGTTTTGTTAAACACAGGCTGATTTTTTTCCTTTCCATATGCTTTGGACCAACATTAAAATGATAAGCCGATTTTCACCATATAAATCCTAAAATAATATGCCATGTCAAGTGTCAACCATGCACAGCAGGGGAAACAGGCTGAAAGACAAGGTATTTTGATGGCACAATTTTATTCACATCCAGAAGCTCATGAATCATGATAGCTAGGAAAAAATTATATTCGAACCAGAAGAAAATGACTTCTAACATAACTTGGATTAGGCACAAAGCCACTAGCGTCTATAGTCAAATGAGAGTCTAAACTAAGTACAAAACAGCAAGGAGACTAGAATCATGAGCAGAAACTGAAAACAGGAAAGAAAACATTTGACATTATTTCAGGAAATGCGCCGATAAAGCACAACAATCTTCCTGTGTAATTTTATGTACTAAAAGAAAAGGCAAAACATAATCATTCTATTATTTTCTAGTGTTAAAAGGAAGCAAGTATGTAATTTTTTGAAATAAATAAAAATTATAATCTTAGAATAAAAGAAAATGAGTCAAGTAAATTATACTTGTCCAAGAAACTCCATTCACTTGATCTTCATAATCAGGCACACATTTGCGCTTTGCTCAATGATGCAGCTTGTAAAATCCTAAATCAAGAGTGCCGATACAATGTGTCCAAACTCCACATAAAGAAGTTTCCACACAAGTCCTTGAATAAATTACTTTCTTCCAGCACAGCCCTTTGTACATTCAATTTCCAAGTAAATGAAAATAAGCACAAATTCACTTATCATCATTTTCTACTAGGTCATCATCTGTCTTCATTGCCTCAATTACATATAGGTACGTACTGTCATCTGGAGTAATGCCTTTGCTCTGCATTTCTCTGAGGAGCTCTTCAGCACGCTCGGCTTCACCGATTTTGCTATAGCCTTGAATAAGAGCATTGTAAGTAAGAAGGGTAGGATCAAATCCTAGAGACAACATTTCTTCAAAAACTTCTAAAGCATCCTTCATATCACCTCTTTTACTGTAACCACTAATAAGTGTATTGTAACTAATATGATCCGGTTTGATCCCCCTTTTCTTCATCTCATCAAGAAGTTTTTGAGCTTCTTCCACTTTCCTCTCCCTGCAGTACCCTTGCATCAAGGTATTGAAAGTGACTTCATCGGGAACAACCTTTGCATTATCCATCTCTTTCAAGAGTTGAAATGCACGATCAATGTTACCATTTACACAGTGACCATCAATCAATGCATTAAACATTATGATATCTGGAACCATACCTTCTTTTTCACTCTTTTTAAACTTCTCTTCTGCCTCGCTCATCCTATTTCTTTTCCCTAAAACATCAATAAGCGACGTATATGTTTCCACAGTTGGTCTAATATTTTTCTCCACCATTTCATCAAAAAGGAAGAGGGCTTTATTTGCATTCCCACATCTGCAATAGCCATTAATCCGTATGTTATACGTAACAACATCAGGCTCCACCCCTTTTTCTCTCATTTCTTTTATCATATCTTCAGCTTCCTCCATCCTTTTCTCCAAAAACAGTGCATGAATTAACAAATTATAAGTGAAAACAGAAGCCACAATGCCTGTACTCATCATCTCATCCCGGTAAGCAAAAGCCTTATCTAAATCCCCTTTATTGCAACACCCATCAATCAATGCATTGTATGTTACAGCATTAGGAACCAATCCAGATTCCAACAATTTACAAAGTACACCAGATGCCTCTTCAATCCTTCTTTCTTTACACAACCTAGAAATAAAAGAATTATACGTATAACAATCCGGTTTAAGATTTTTATCTTTCATTGTCTGAAAAATCTTACTAGCCGCTTCAAACTTACCTCTTAAACAGTATCCATTTATAACCGTATTATAAGTAACAACATTCGGCTTCACACCATAAACCTCCATGCGGCCAATAAACTCCTTAGCTTTCCTCCACTTACCTTCTCTACACAAAATATTGATCATAATGTTAAAAGTAACAATACTGGATTTGATATTCATCTTAACCATTTCCTCATAAACAAACCAAGCCATCTTGATTCTATTCAGTTTCAATAACAAACTCAAAAGCGAATTACAAGTCTCGGTTTTTGGGATAATCTCATTTTCTTTCATGAAATTGAGACACTCTAAAGCTTCATCAGGTTTACGAAATTGGCAATAAGCACTAAGGAGAAGGTCAAAGACAATGGTGGTTTTTACATTGAGACGGTTACGAGCGAGTGATAATTCATTGAAAATGACAGTTGGGGTGGTGGTGTGGAGGATGGGTTGAAGGATGTGGAAAGATGGTTTAGGAGATGGGAGACGGTAGAGGATGCATAAGGCGATGCAACGAGCATTGAGGTCGAGACAATGAGGGTGGCGTTGAAGGTGGGAGAGGAGGGTTTCAACGAGGATTGGGTTTTGGTGAAGGGTGGGAAGGGTGGAAGAGAGAAGGGAAGGGGTGAGGTTGGGTGCAAGGTGTTTGATGAAATGCCACTTAGAAGATTGGATGTATTCAAGGAGTTTGGTTTCGGTGATTTGTGGTGGGGGTGCGGAAGTAGTAGTGTGAAGGGAGGAATTTGAGAGGGTTTTAGGATGGCGAAAGGATTTGGAGCGGAAGGTTTTGATGAATTTCATGGTGAATGGCAGATACAATTGTTTAGTTCCCTCTGAACTCAAGCACTAGCTTCATAAAAAGATAGAGAAATAATATCACTATTTCAACAACTTTATCTGAAACAAACTCGAAACTTAAATATTTATCTGAAACCTTAGAAACTTATATGATCTATCTGAAACAAACATGAAACTTAAAGGATCCGAAGAGGTATTTGGCCTAAATTTTAATTCAACTGTGTAAAAATTGTAACATTGTAGAAGGACTAAATTTGACCTTAATTTAAGGCTTCTTTTAGAGTTTAGAGGAGGATCACAGGGCTTTGAAAGGAGAGGGAACGAGAGAAAGGGCTTTGAAAGGAGGGGAATGAGATAAACATTTCGCCTTATTTTTTAATTTACTACAGTGACAATAAAGTTTGAACCTAAAATACTATGTAGTCGGAAAATGCTTGGGTTCATGCTTACTATCCAAACTCATACCACTAGACTAGTCCCAGTGGCTTATATTTCACTATATCTGTGAAAGTAATTGTAGAAAATAATAAAAAAATGTTCCTGTGATTAATATACTTTATTTTTGATAATTTGAACTCAAAATCTCTAGTTACGCCGAAAGACATCACTTATCATCTCATCCAAATGTTCTTAACTCAACAATATAATTTATAAGAACATGGAAATAGTTGGAAGAATTTTTCTAAACCCTCAAAAAAATTATCCATTATATTTAAGAGTTTTCCAAATTAAAGAGAATTTTGTATTATGAAAAAAAAAACTAAACTCTTCATTGAGTTTGGATACCATTCTTCTTTCTATTTTTCTTCCTCTTTTCGAATATTTGAAGGACTAATAGTTGGTCTTTACAATTTTAAAGATCAAAATATTGACTTGCCCTGTTTTTACTGGCTTGTACAAAATAGTATAATCTTTTAAATCGACTTCTTAAAACAACTTAACATTGTCCATTTAAAAAACATGTTCAATAGATAATGTGACATGAATAAAAATAAAAAAAACAGTCTCATGTGTCTCAAGTAGGATGGCATATTTTCACCCTTTAAGTTTTGAGAAATGTTAACAAGTGTCTCCGGGACATTCTTTAAGACCTTTGAAAGGTACTTTTTTTGAAAATTAATGTAATTAATGCATTGGAAATTGAAGTTTTTAATTTTTTTTATGAAATAATTTCTTCTTTTGGAATGCTTAAAGAGTTCCCCGAGACACTCGTTAACAAGACCCTTAAATTTTATCTAATTTGAAAACACATAACATGTAATATTTATTAAGTAAAATATTTTAAGTTTTAACGAGTTTGAAAACACATGACGTGTAATATTTATTAAATTAAATAATTTGACGACACGTCAAGATACATGTCAAAGTATTTTATACTGATAATTTAAACAAATTGATTTTTTAAAAATGAATTACAGACTAAACCATCCCAATGGTTACTTCACACTGTTCTAAACGAGTTAATATCCTCTCTATTTGTCAAAATAAATGGATGATACAATTTAGAGAGAAATAGACACAAAAAAAAAAGAGTGAATTTTAATTAAATGGATTCCACCATCATTAATTACTTTATACTTTTTCTAAGATTTTTTGTGATTTTATCTCTCAAAATAGAGAAAATGAAGACAATTGTAAGTAGAGAGGATTTTGACTCGTTCTAAACTTCATGATGTAAAACATTCAGAAATTGGAGTAAATGGTCGCATCATGGCAAATGCACGTTGAAAGGAAGAAACTACATTGGTGTTTATTTTACCAGACGTGATCAAGAGTTTTTTTTTTTTTTAAGGAATCTGAGTTGTTTTTGTTCGTTTCGTTTACAATTACCAAAAGTTATTCCACCTCTATCCGACCCCATAAGTTAAAGAAAATAAAGATGGACGACGGCAAAACCTTGTTCAATAGGGTAAAAATAACACAATAGCTTCTATAAATGTGTGAAGAAAGAGCTATTGTGCCGTCTAACTATTACGACCAATTTGTTTCATAATTTAACATGATATTTGTACCATATTAAAGCACGATTGAGTTCAATGGCAAACTTCTTTTATCAAAAAGAAATGGCAAAAATCTTGCCACCCTTTACCTAAAGAGTAAAAATCAATAATCTAACTAACAATAGAAAATGGTATTTTTGATGTACTACATAATCTATCTTATTACTCACTTCTCGTATGCTCCTCCAGAATACCAAGGATTCAATTCCTATCTGCAAAACAAGATGTTCACTACTATGATATATCAAAGTCTTGACAAAATCTATTGCTGCCACCATTTCAGGACATCTGCAAGACAAGGTACTTGTTCGTTAAGGGAAAGGAAAGTAAAAAATTCACAATTATGTATAATTTATTAATGTGTAAACAATTAAACTCACAAGCAATAATAAATAATCTCTGATTACTGCTACATCAAGTATTTTTCAACTCCTTGAAATCCAAACAATAAGAACAGAATACAAACTATAATAAATGTATTTTAAAGCCCAGAGTACCAGACCCAAATGTACAACACAATTGCAACTGGCCTTACCTTCCCCACAAACAATACGAGGAAATTACAAGATGAAGGAAAAAATGTGCTAAAAAATAGAACACAAATCACAGTCAACAGAAACACAAAGGACGGGCAGTAAACCCAAACAGAAGAGGGAGAAATTAGAGTTTTGTTTATAGTTTGATATGTTAGCTCTGAGCCCAATACACATTTATAAGATTTACAAGAGCATGGGAGTTAGCTGTTGATAAGAAATCCCAAAACAGGAAACCAATAAGGGATTTAGTATAAAAAACCTACAAAAAAATATCGGAGTAAATTGTATTCATACGAAGTGGTCAAAACTAACATGTGATGTATTGACATCATGCCTATAGTTCAGGAATAAGTCTTCGACTCTTGAAAAATTCTTCTGACTTCTTATTCCAAATTTATTTTTTAACCTGCTTAGAATCTTAGGGTCCTGTAAAATCCCATAAGAGTCCATTTCACCAATTGGCCCTCGTCCCATAATGTTCCTTTTTCATAAGTAGTTGCCCCCTGACCCCTGACCAGTGGAGCATAATATAGAATGACCGCATGTGCACCAAAAAGACCAACTGATAGTGCTTTAAGTATATCAATTATATATTGATACACGCTGCATGTTGAGTGCTAATAATGACATACTTATGAACTAATACTATACATTCATCACCTTTCACTTTCAAGTTATTTAGACACACTTGTTCTCTCAGCTTGATCTGTGACAATGTAACAAAATTACCAAAACTTAGGTGACCATAGGACTTGGATTTCAACCATAGAGCCATCCTAAAAAGTTGAGCACTTTAACAGTGTTTATAGACACACTAAGTCTATATTCTTCAAGCAGTAAGCTACACACACCAGCTGAACTTGTTCGTTCACCCAAAACTCCACTTAACTTTAAGGGTGTGTTTGGATTGAGGGTTTAGGAGGGGAAGGGAGGGGAGAGTTTATTTTTCAAGTATGTAACATGTTTTTTTTTAAAATAAATTAAGTGTGATTGAAGTATTATATGATCATTTATCATGTTACTATTTTAATTTTTTTAAAAACATTTGAGAGTGTCCATAATTTAAAAACGAAAAGTAAACACTCCCTTCCCTTCCCCTCCAAAACCCTCCATCCAAACACACCCTAAATATTCAAGAGGTATTTAAACTCAGATTCTTTGATCATAGAAACAATCCCCACAAATTGACAACAAGTGCACTTTTGTAGCACTAACTTCTGACCGAAGGCTTGTCATGCATCCGACACATGTGATTACATTCAATTATGTCATTTTCTAAAATCTGGGTTGGTGGTATCGTGTGAGGTGTTTATTCATTGCTTCATAGCTTATTCCTGGTTGCGTATTTGTAATCCAATAGACGTGCACAATAAATCAAAAAAGGGAGACACCAAGTTCCAATAAAACAAACCACACAAAATATACATCGATAAACACTACAATTAAGTGACAGTGATGGAAAATATTGATAAAGAAATTGTGAAAGACCTGAAATTCAAGCAACGGTAACGGGTTGTTGTTTGGATGGCTGAAAACCCTTATTAGAATCGCCAGAAAAATCTTCCATGTTATAGATGACGGTGATGTAGAGAGAGCAACTAGGGCAACGAGCGATTTCTTCACCAAGTTTGAGATCTTCTTTGGTGATCTGGAACAGGTCTCCACATGGACATGGATACGTGTAAGACTGTAACTCCTCGTTCCATTCCATGTCTTCAATCTCCACGTCGTCGTAAGACATTGTTTCGTTCACTGATTGATCGGAAGGCGGCGGCGGAACGTGCTAGACTTGTCTAGGGTTCGCTTTCAATTTGGGAAGATGATGCGTGATACAGAGAAAGGAAGATAAAATACGAATCTGTTTTTTTTTATACGTATTTATGTGAGTTGGATAAAAAAGACACAATAAATAGTATAAAGTATAAACAACATTGATTATATAAATTATAAAATATTTGTGTCCTGGTGAGCTTAACACTCAGTTGGTAGGGACAATGGGTCCGAGGAAACCTTTGCACGCCTCCGTTACCTTTTGGGAGGCCTACACTCCATAGAAACTGTCTACCTGAGACTGTCCCTTGGTCTGTACTGGCACAAGGTTAGAATTCTAGCTCTTCCAGAGTGGTATCTCACTGATGGCTCGAGCCCCCCGGAAGGAGGCCTTCTTTGCCTTCCACCTAAGCTGCGCAGGAAAAGCCCAAAGCCAATCCCAGGGAATAGTGAAGCTTCATAGGGTCTTTCTGTCCAGGTGCAGGTAGTCCGCATCTTCACAAACATGTCTATTTCACCGAGTCTCTCTCCGAGACAGTGCCCAGATCGTTACGCCTTTCGTGAGGGTCGGAACTTACCCGACAAGAAATTTCGCTATCTTAGGACCGTTATAGTTACGGCCGCCGTTCACCGGGGCTTCGGTCGCCGGCTTCCCGGTCACCAACTTCCTTAACCTTCCGGCACTGGGCAGACGTCAGCCCCCATACATGGTCTTTACAATGCATAATATATTAATATACGCAAGGTCCATGTTTAAACCTCGACCACCACCAAAATCAAAAAATTATGAAATATTTTTGTGTAGACTTGATCGATATCCACGTGGAAGTGTCATCCAATGACAACTCTAGTTAGGGTTGTTGGCTTCATTGCAACTCATTTATCATTGACACTGCCTCCATTCTAGACGACGGTTGTTGGGTTGTTATGGTTTTATAGGTTTGGAAACAACCTCGTTTATCTCATCTTGGTAGTTAAGTCGGTCCAACATAAGTTTTCTAGACGGCGGTTGTTGGGTTGCTATGGTTTGTGTTTGTTGAAAAATACTAAAAACAATAAAATAAGTGACATGTATAATTTTATATAATTATAAAAATAAAAATAAAAATCATTCACAATAACAAATTAAAATTGTATATTAAATGGTGTGACATAGATTAAACGCGAAGTACCTAACTCTCATCTATGTGTGTCTATGTATAAGCACTCTAAATGAAACGCGAAGTTCCTAACTCTCATCTTCTTCTTTTTTTTGTCAAGTAGCCTAGTGGCTAGAATTCACCTTTTTCAAGGTGAATAAGTGGGGTGTCCCGGGTTCGAACCTCAGCCCATGCATATAATAATGCATGTCCCTGCCAACTGAGTTATGCTCACGAAGACTTCCTAACTCTCATCTAACACAACACAAAATAGTACTTGTTTAACTCATAGTCCACGTAGATGAAAAATCGAAGATGAAGAAAGCAATCAGTAAGTGCAAACAGTGACCTGACAATTTAGAATCTCATATCGCAGAGCAATGTTTTTTGCAGAGTTGCAGATCAAACAGGGTTCATCGCATTTTGGTTCTTTGAATCGCATGTTGGAGAGCTATGTTGCGAGTGTAATTTGTTTTAGCCAATAATAATAGATTACTTGTTGTGCAAGTAAGAAGAGATAGAGTTCAACAACTTTCAGTTTCTGACAGTTAGTAAGTTGTATTAGTTTGTTAGCTGGTTATTGAGCAATATAGTTCCCTCTATTTTGTGAATTGAAATTCAATAGTGGATTTTCATCTCTCTCTCAAAATGTTTTCCTTCTTTCTAATCTTCGTCATTTCTGATGACAAAACAATGAAGTGAATCAAGTGTATGTGCAAGTGTAAAAATGAATTGCACTAACATTTGGCATTGATAAGGGCCAAAATATTGTTATTTTCAGTTGCTCTTATCGACTTGTTTTACAAGTAAATTATATTAAAAAACCCCTATTTACCATAAATACATAATATTTATATTTTTAAGCCGGTTTAGCTGCTTTTACCTATTTCCCTTTATTTTTGTAGGCGAGCCGAAGCGAACTCAAAACGAGGAATTCCATAGAGTTTCAGGGAGAAATTCTAGATCACGGTTGTTGGGTGAACACCAACTCGCCTGGCAAAGAAAGGTGGTTTAATGACCTATTGGATTAGAAGGATTTTCTCTCCAACTGAAGAAACCTCGATTTGCTAGACGGACATAAATTCACCTAACAAACCTTTACTTTTGCAGACAGTTACAAAGGAAGCTCAGATCAAATTGGGATAAAATATAAAAAGTATTATGGCAACCACTTGACCACATGATTTCAGCCCCAAGAAATTCAACTTTTGACTTCTTTCAAAGCGAGTAATTAAAGTGGTCCAATCATAAGCAAGTAACTTAGTCATTCACATTAACCATTATAACTCATGTGACAAGTGATGAAAAGGTTAATAGAGAATGCTCGGTGTCATATGAAGGTGCAACATGATGGCATGAATAAGTTACTTAGCAGGCAATGAAGGAAATCAAGTGGAAGGAAACCTAACGTTGAATAAAGAATTTTATTGGTTCAAGGAGTGGTAAGAGACATCTATAAATAGCGAGGAACCTTCATTTGGAGGGAAAATCACGTTTTTACACACAAAAGATCAGATTTTGGTTCTTTGAAAAATCTCTTAAGCGTTCATTAACAAGATAGAAAAATCGAATCTTTCTACTTGTTTATTACTGTAACTTATATTATTTCAAACTAATCCTCTCTATTGTTGGAATTTAGTCTAGTGGCTAGGAATCTAATGTAGATATTTAATCTGGCTGGTTATATATGATTTTTTTTCATTATAATCTTTATTTTAGATTCGTTCTTAATGTTTTGTCGATTATGTAGTGTTCCACAAATCTTTTGATTTAGTTTGAGCCTTAGTCGGCCTTACTATATAAGAGACATGGTTTAAATTATGTATAGGTGTTACCACGTTAGAGATAATGAAGAGGTATACATTCATGTATAACTATCCGCGTGTATGCCACTGAAACAATCCGCTATTTTTCCATTGATGCATCAGAAGTCAGTTGGTTCAATGCATCTCACATCGTTAACCAGATGGAGACGTATGATTAAGGAAGGATAGTAGACAAATAGTTAACAAGGCTTAATCCCGACAATATAATCTTTCTATTCTTGCTTTATGATATAAATTGCAAAGACCAATTCAAGAACAAACAAAATTTTAATTTCATACTCAAAATGATTTTAATTGTTGTCTGAACTGTTCTGATATCGCATGAGTCTCAGTGGATTCGATATTTTATTTTTGATAAACCGGCATACTTGTTGTATGAGGATAGGTAGAATCCTCTTTATTAGGCATTAAGAGCTCTGGTTGAGATCACAAAGATCTGTCAATGGCCACAAACACAAATGAAAATTTCCTTGCAAATCTTTCTATTCTTGATGGAAAGAATTACGACAATTCGTGCACACAAATGAAGGTGGTGTTTGATTTTCAAGATGTTTGGGATTTGGTGCAGAACGGGATACATCCCATAGGTAATCGTGCTATAGATGAAGAAAAGGTTGTGTATAAAGAAAAGAATAAGAAAGATTACAAGGATGTGTTCATCTTTTTTCATTTTTTGAAACGACAAATTTTATTCGTCGACGAGAGAGGTGTAACCAAAACGCATACCGAAACCCCAAAGGCTTTGTTCATCATATATCATTGTGTGAATGTTGATCATTTTAGGAAGTTAGTGATGCAGAATATTCCAAAGAAGCATGGGATATGTTGCAGAAAACGTATGGTGGTGTTGAAAAGATCATGAAGGTTAGATTACCAACATTTAGGAGACAATATCAACTTCTGTAAATGGAAGAAAAAGAAACCATAAATGATTTTTTTGTAAGAATTGGAAAATTAGTGAATCAAATAAAAGCTTGTGGGAAAACTATGTCACTGAAATCTTTGGTTGAAAATATTTTTAGGTCCTTCATTGTGGTAATTGCAATGGAAGAACTTGAGGGTTCCTTAGAAGCACATGAACAACGATTGAATGAAAGAAGTGGAGATAAGTCAAAAACTGAGATTGCATTGCAAGAACAATCAAGTAAAGATAAGAAAGATAAAGGAAAGTGGATTGTAAATAGAGGTAGATGTAACCATCACAATTTTTATTGAAGAAACAATCAGAATGATCATGGTTCAACATCTAATAACCACAGAACTGATGGTAGTGGAAACTTTTAAGGTGGATCAAATAGATATTCCAAAGGTGGTGGAAATTCAAGAGGTAAAGGAGTTATGGTAAGATTTAGGCAAGTGTATCAAATTGTTTACCAAGTAATAAAGTGTAAGTAGAGTATCGTATTCACATAGATTGTTGTTCCAATTAGGCAATTCGCCTTACTTATTTGGGAACCATAAACAATAAATTAAATAAAAGATAAAGGGGGTTTTGCAATTTAATTTGTTTGCTCAGAGCGAGAGTTTAAAGGTAACCTGTTTTGATTGCAGAATGTTAGCGGCAGTTAGGATTCTTCGAATCCCCTATATTCATTTGTTGGAATTAATTAATGGTCGAGCATTATTTAGATATTGATTTTACGTCTTCTATTTAAGTGATGAGTTCGTGGAGTTTTATTTCCTATCTGTTGTTGAGTTGCACTTACTGATCACATGAGTTTGTATGTGTCGGATCTTAATCTCTCAGAGGTTTGGGTTTATTCCACTCCAAGTGTCAAGTTGCAACCTTGCACGTGAGTTTATACGCGGGTCAATGTTTAGGGTCATCAATCCTTAAGGGAAATTAATGCACATTCGCACGTAAGATGTATATGGGGTTCTTACTCCCTCAGAGGTAATTGAAACAAAGACTTAATTAGAGTTCATAAATTCTCAATGGTCCTAAAGGTTCCCTCATCTATGAATCTTAGAAGTTCATCTTACATACTCTTACTCGCGGTAGTTTTACAAATGGGCAACCATATCTCGTCTACCTTACCAAGGATGAAAGAATAATATAGTTATTATGCTAATTTAATTCTCTGTTGTTACTACTCTTTCCCTAATTACCATATTAGTTATCTTAGTTACTTCCTGATTCGGGTAGGTTTTCACCAATATTAGGTATGTAACTTCCCTAAGTGCCATTATCTCAGGGTTGGTTTGCTTCAAAAGAAATAAATAATTCGCATAATAAAATTAAACAAGGTTCATAAAATATCTTAATAAAGAACTTAAATTAAATAATCCAACAAATAAAAAAGAGGTTCTGAATAAAAAATTATGAATGAGAGGAGTTGTATTTATAGGTTTGGTTTTCACCTGGGTTTAGGCCTAAAAACTGCGCTTTCTCCACTTAAAAGTAGCAAAAAGCAGTTTTAACCCGCAGTCAGCATGCCCGGGGCGCATGGCTTAGGTGTCTGGGGCGCATAAGTGCATTTTTGCCAAGCCCGAGCGCATGGTGCATGCCAGGGGCGCATCAATGTTGTTTTCTCGCGTGTAATTGCCCATTTTTTCGTCCTTTGGGTGTTTTCTTTCATATAAGATGTATTGCAACTTAGGAGCAGAATTTCTCCATTTTATTAAACAACTTATATTTTCAAACCACCAAATACCATACAAGTCGTACGATAGGGGTTAAAGAAGGGAACAACGAAACAAGGCCCGAGATAGCGGTAACCCCACAGAAAACGTAGAAAAAAAACATATACTTGATTAGCTTCAATCCATTATAACTTTATGTGTTCTTCTCTCAAAATCTACCGTAAGTCTCTACCACTACACAATGAAAAAACATGCTTAAATAACCAAGAGATACCAATTCATCTTCAACCTAAAGTCATTGTATGTTGTCACAATTTTCCAACACAATCTTAGGCTATTTATGTCCTCAAACACAAGCATGCATGTACAATGATTTTATTGCTTTTGTGACAAAGCATGGAAAATTGTTAATGATTACAAGCTAATGTTGAGTACACAAATGTTCACTAAATCAATCTTCTTTTATTTCCTCTGCCACTAGGTGGAATCCTCCCTCTCAAAATTGGTATAAAATAAATGTTGATGATGTTGGCCCCAATAATAATTTTTGGGGAATTGGTGCTATTATTAGAGACTTTAAGGATAGTCTTGGATGCCGCGACTTGGAAGATTTCAACATTACATGACTCAGATGTGGCTGAGGCTCATGACTTTCGACTAGCACTTCAGTTTGCTCTTGATTTGGGATTTCGTAATACTATGATGGAAGGTGACTCCTTGACAGTGGTTCGAGCATTGAATAACTATGTTGCAGGTTACTCTTATATTGGTTTACTTATAGATGATTGTGGTAATATTAGATCTTCATTTCTAATTGTTTAGTTGAGCATGTGAAATGAACTTCTAATGTCCTCACCATCTAGCTAAGTTTATTTTATCTTCTGTAGACACAACTCGGATTGAAGATTGTCCTCATTGTATTGCTTCTTATGTTGCAACCGATATGGTTTCTTAATTTAATATCTTTCACGTAAAAGAGGGGGGGGGG
>Ga0228710_1006415_pt1 | contig 17818 bp, 13 predicted proteins | sample MedpolnodulmetaG_FD_177995 | JGI IMG/M metagenome (GOLD analysis project Ga0228710, IMG submission 177995) | Root nodule microbial communities from Medicago polymorpha collected in Santa Monica, California, United States - pink nodules | ecosystem: Host-associated > Plants > Roots > Nodule...
CCTATGGGATCATTTCACTTCTCCATGTGCTTCTCCATCTTACATTTTGTGGACAATTGTTTAGTCCAAGTTTGGTCTGTCATCTTACCATGTTACATGTCCTAGTTCTAAAGTTTTTTCCTGTTCAAAGTTCAGGAAACCATATGAGACACCATATATGATTATCTCTATCTCTCTTTAATTTTTTATTTTCTACAATTTACATTTAAAAAATACAAAAAAAAAAAAAAAAAAAATAAAAACAAAGAAAAAAAAAAAAAAAAAAAAGGAACATTCAACCAAGGGAAGGGAAAAGGCGAAAACAAAAAATATATGAATAAAAGAATGAGCTTTTACACAATGAATGATGAATGAATCTACAAATATACCATTCAGTGCACAAATTTAAGCAATAAAACCTTAATCAACACGATATGCACGGATCACAGTTCACCCTGGCGACGTCCAGAGGGAAAAGGAGCACTAAACCTAGCTGAAAAACTGTGCGGCAAGTCGTCATCTTCACTCTGAGCCCCACTACTGAAGTTGAGAGCATAGCTGTGTTCATCATATTGGAACTTACCCTTCTGTTGCTTCTTACCATACATGCTAATCTTTCTAATGAATGTCTTCCACTTAGGACCTGCAATCACTTCTGAAACCTCCTTCATCTTCCTCAACTTGCACACCCACCAAGAATCTTCCCTTTGCTCCAGCAGACCTTTACCTTCATCATTGCCTTGCCCCCATTTCAACCCACAAACACGAAAGCACCCATACCCACATCCACTAGCCTCTTGGTGATCATTGAAATCTTCTCTACTGTGTTCCACCGCCTCAACCAATGGGCTTCCCTCAAAAGCAGCCATATTTTCAGAGAAATAATACCAAGTTTTTAGAGTTAGAGTTGAGGGGCTTTATTTGTTCAGATTCTTTTGTAGGTGACAATCATTAAAAAGGAGAGAGATGCAAGGGAGATAATGACAAAGAAAATGAAGCTACAACTGTCTTAAAAAATCTTCAACCAAAAATAATATTAATAAAAGGGAGTATAGCTTTTTAATCTACACGCAAATAAAGCATCCTATGAAGTTTGATAATGCAAACAACACAATCATTACACGATGTATCTGGCATTTGGCAATTTCAATTGCCAGGTCGGTAGCTCAAGAGACGGCAATATATAATTTAATATAAGAATAGAAAAATGATATAAAATATTCTACCAATTTTTTTTTATATAAAATATGGATTCCATTTAAAGAAGGATAAAGCAGACTCCAACGGTAAGCTGTGTCACGTTCAGCTGTTGGTGGCTCCCACGTAATTGATAAGAACAAAGAAATTTAATTGCCTGTGTGGCCACAAGTCAAACCCAGTAGTGGTATTTGTTAAAGAAAATAAATGGTCTTTGGTTAGTACTTAGTACAGTAACACAATCAATAATCACTTTAAACATGGGACAACAGCAACAAATGCAAACATAGTTAAAAGTGCTGCTCCTCTTTACAATATAAATTTTTACAAGCACCGTAAAAAATTTAGAATACTAACAAACATTTTTCTTTTTCTTTATCTTTTTTCTTTTCTAGTAATGACCTTGAAGTGTATTACAAGAATAGGTAGTAGTAGTACTAGACAACCTGACTCTTATTAACAACCATAGGTTACCTTCTGTCTTCTGACACTTACAAGACCTTCATAAGGCAAATATTGCCAATTGGATGGGAAACACAAACCATTGACGGATATAGGATTCAGCATCTCACTCCTGCAGTTGTAGGAAATTATTTCTGCACCTGATTCTGAGATGAAGCAGGCTGCTGCTGTTGATTTTGTCCTTTGGGAGAGATCTTGGTTGCCATGGAACGTAAATCATTGGCAATCTCGGTAAATGAAGGTCTTTCTGATGGTTCTGAAGACCAGCACCTCTCCATCAGCACTCTCCATTCTGGATCACAAGATTCCGGAACTGGAGGCCGCAAAGTGTTGTTCACAATGCCACCTGAATTATGTTTGGAAAAATCCACAGCTCAATAACCAAAAGCTAATATAACCTGACAGTATAGTATGGATTTAGCCTTTGGATTACCTATGATGGCCCCATAGTGCAAATCAGCATACGGCTCTTCTCCAGTGAGCAGTTCCCACATGACAATACCAAATGAGAACACATCAACCTGGGAGAACAAATATTAGAAGAAAACTAGTTTAGATTTAGAGAATGACAAAATGTGCAGAAATCATTAAATAAATTAATGTTTAAGATGAGTTAGATAAACCTTTTCTGAAACAAGGCTACTACTCCCATTCAGGAGTTCAGGTGCCATCCAAGGTAGGGTTCCTCTCACACCACCGGATATTAGAGTCTGGCATTTTACTTTGGACAGACCCAGGTCTCCAACCTGGTATCAGAATCAACATGTGAATAACTGGGATATGGAACATAATACATTCAGTTGCTCTGCTGAAAGTAGAACTGTTTTGATTGTGACAGGAAGTACTATATACCCTAAAACCAGTTTAACAAAACTGAAAATAAGATGGTTCCTAATGTCGCAAAGGTGGAACTAATTTTAAATCGTTAGTAGATCATGGTGTCAATTGCATTGAATATGTAAACAAGAAAAATAAGGATGAGGCATAGACAATAGGCATATTTAAGCCAGTAAAACTAACAAACTGCAGATATGGTCGGTAAACAGAACAATCGGATACTGCGCAAAAACATCTCAAATTACTTATATACTTCATGTCAGCCAGTATCAGGTGACATACACCAATGATGGTATGGAGTATTATCAATAAGTATAATCCTCAGGGGCCAGTAAAGTCACTTCCATCGTATTCAGGTAGATAGTGAACCCAAAACAATCTTCAATAAATCCCATTGTATTCGATTTGGGAATGCAATTATTCAGTATCAGCTTGGTGGTGGATAGTGGGAGAAGAGAGGCTCGAGAACATTCTTGTATCTTCATTGTAACCTAGTATTCGATTTGTGAATACAGGTATCACATATTCAGAGGAAAATGCCAAAGTAATACTAGTCTGTTTCTAACACGCCGTTGAACCCCACGAGATGCCTAATAGGAAAGGTAATTTTTTCTATTTAAGTGTGAAACAATCATTGGATATGATAAGATCTTATCAGACTCATCCTATTATTCAATTTATCATTATCTCATCATGGCCACCAAACGACTCGTTAACTCTACACAGACATTTCTATGATATAGGAACATTAGTATATTACGGTTCAGCGGAAAATCATTGGTGAATGCTAATAAGTACCTAATTAGGATGTAGTGAAAACTCCAAAATTCAAGATTTAACAATAAATTTCAATTTTTTGTGTTAACCCCCACAAAAGAAAAAAAACACTAAATTTCAATTTTTTTGTGGGAGAGCTATGCATCTTCAAGCCTGACTTATACTTGATGCATTTATTAGTAGTTGTGTATTCCTAGCGGCGCTGTAGGGAGAACACTGCAAATCTGTGATGAGAAATTGCAGATTAAACTCTAATGTAATAAAGGACCATTTTGAGTGATATAGTACTATCTTTTTTTTGTATATATCAATCATGACTACCTAGACCTTGAGTACAGCTAAATAAGTATTAGTCTTTAAATTCGCCTTTCTGATGATTCAAATTTCTTAAATCCGACAAAAGCAGCAAATTGTAAATGTATCTCATCATGCTCCTCCAAGAAAAGCCACCTCAACATATCCCTAACACTAGTATCCAATCACCTTCTCAAAAAGTACAGAACATGGGTTATATGTTGTCACACTCTGAACTTTCACACCATTGAATTGTTAAGAGCCTTAGAGTATATTGAAGTTGGTTCACTAATTTGGTGCACTAGTTGTTCAGCTCCTTATATACAAAATGATGTGATGAATGTCTAACACAGATGAATGCTGCAGAACAATATTTTAAATATAATATTATCACATCGGAAACATTTAAAACCTTGCATATTGGGCGGTGTGGATCACGAAGATTCACAAGCAAGTTGTCACTTTTCAAGTCGAAGTGCACAATGTTTTTTCCATGGAGGTACTCCATGCCAAAGGCCACATCCATTGCAATCATAAGGCGCTTGCGCTTGTCAAGATTCCTGATATGATCAAAAAAAGATGCAAACGTTTATAATATGAAACAGTGATACATAAAACCAGGGTAATGCAAAATAGCCAACAGGTAGAAGTGTGTGCATGCACGACATACACATACCTTCCATTCTTCTGGCAGGCATTTCTTAGAGAACCATTAACCATATACTCTGTTACTGTTGCCACAGACCCTCCTGGGCCATCAAGAACAACACCATAAAAAGCTACCACGTTTGGGTGGTGCAAGTCAGCAAGCTTGATTGCTTCATTCCAAAAATCAGCTCTCTGCTTGATGCATAAACCGTGAACAATGTAAGCTAGTTTACTGATAATGAAGGAAACTATGAGACAATGGAAATCAAAATGAATAATAATTCCTAATGAGAAACAGACCAAACGCTCTTGCTCTGAAGGCTTTCCAGCAAAACACCTATCATTGATCCGCTTTATTGCAACATCGGTACCTCTCCACTTTCCATGATACACAGTCCCAAAGGTCCCAGAACCCAATTCTACTAGCTCTTCAAGGTCACTATTTTTAATAATCTAGCCACATTCCCACAGCAAGGTTTTAGTTTAGCAGGGAAAGCAATTTTAACAGTAAAAAACATACAATAGAAAACATTCAACCTGTAACGATCCAACATCTGATGCTGGAAAGCCAAAATTTGCTTTCTCTGACAGATTGCTTTTGTCATCCTAAGGAGGAAAGAGAATAATTCTATTTAGAACAATAATAAATTCACAACTAAGAAGGCAAGAATATGAGAGGAAGAAACATTTTATTTTGGAGACAGTTCCTGCAATTGCAAGAATGAAAAAAATAATATAAATAGAAAGGGATGTCAGTCACCTGAGCTTTTTCTTTACAGTGTACATCTAGTAGATTATTTTGAACATCTCCATCTTCAATGTTTTCATGAAGGGACACATCTCGGGCATGTAAGTCAGGATTTGAAGTGCTTGAGTGCAAAACAGATGCAGCTGAACTTTCAGCAACAGCTTGAAGTTGTTGGTCTTCTGGTGATCAATGAAGAAACCAAAATACAATGAGTATGGAATACGAGATCTAAACTATTTATGATTGATAAGGATAACTGATATGTAAGACTTTAACAATTTACGGACCCTTGGTATATCGTGCTTCTTCTAATGTCGAATTATGTTTGAATGTCTGATAGAGACCATCATTCAATTGACCATCAAACTTTTGTTCAACACTGTTACCTGAATTCTCACCAAACTGATCCATATAAGGATAGGTTTCTTTCTTTAATGTGACTTTGTCAGGTCTAGGTGGTGGATAGTAGGTACCGTGTATATTCCATGGATCCTGATTGCTAAAAAGTGAGTTTGAAGAATCCTGCACATGTGCAAACCCAACAGGTTGCGAAATTGAAGATAAAACTGCATCATCCTTTTGATGGTTTCCATTCTTCGATTGAGGATTTGTTCCAGGACTTCCCCAAACAGGCGAGTGCGCAACCTCATTGTACTCCACTGGCCTGGATTTATTACCATATGAAACTTCTACAGTGGGATTAGGAAGAGTATCCACCATCTTAATTTGATTTCCATCAGCAATCAATTTTGACCTGCCAATGTTATCCAAATCCACCCCTTTCTTCTCTATAGCATGCTGAGTACTATAATCAAAATTATCATTATTTACAAAAGTTTCAGGATTGCTTTTCTTGAGGTCGTTCCCTCCATCAATAGGTTTGAGCAGGTCCTGTGCAATCCAATTCTCCACAGCATCTGCTTTTGAAATTGTATTAGCAAGCTCATTAGTATATTCTGTTGATGATTCTTGAACCCTACACACAGAATTTTCAACTGATGTGCCACCAACTAAAGGTATTTCATTAACAGGCGTATTCAAGACCACATCTTCTTTGGCCCAGGTTTCAACTGGCACCATGTGCTGACGGGCGAAATCATCTAGATAAGACAGTGGTGCTGTTCCTGTAAGCCCGTCCCCTGACGACTGTTTTTCACCTGTTCTTCCAACCATTTCCGGGATAATCACTGCATTTCTGGGATGATCAGGCCTATTTCTCTCACCTTCAGCCTCGAGAGGAAGACCACCCGTGTCACCACACGGTATAATGTCCCTGGGTCTGGTCCCAACTGCTTGTTCAACATTAACATTGCCTTCCTTCACTTGTGCAGTCACCGACACCCTGTTTGTTGGTTGAGCTCTTAAATTGTCCTCTACCGGGAGACTGTTGTAACTTGGCATTGAATCAGGAACTGAACCGGCACAGCCATTATGCTGATCCTGAACCACTGGATCTGAATGAGCATGAGGCAGTTTTTTCTGACACATAAAACAATCCTCTACTCTTTGAGGGACCATTACTGGTTGTTGAGGTAACATTCCATCATGATAAAAAACATGCTCCGAAGGAGAAATTTGAACCCAACCATAATTACCTCCGAAAGGGACTTGAACTGGATATGCTTTGCAACTTTGCTCAGAAATAAGCTGGTGGTGCATCCTTACCCCTGAAGTATTTTCGTCATAATATTGCTCAAAACCGTTTTGTTGCCCGTGTATGACTGGTCGTGGTTGAATAACACTTGGTCTTATACCGGCATGAGAAGATGGCTGAGTCATTGTCACATGCAATGCAGGGATTACCTGTTGAGATGTAAAACGGGCAGTATTATCATGAAAATAATGCTGAGAGTAGATAGTCCCAGGCCTACCTACAGGCTGGGGACTTGGGAATCTCATGTGGGCAGGCATTGGGACATAATCTGCATGGTTCAGAACTTGTTGTCGAGGATCAGTGAATGCCTGCAAAGGTGCAGATGGTGGAATTTGCATTCCAGACTGCTGCAAGCCAAATGGCTGTTGGGATAAAGTAACAGGCACCAACTTCTCTACCTCAACCTCATTCTGCAAAGGTGGAGGCTGAGTTGGAGCTGAATTAGCCACAGGTATGCCCAATGAAACTGCAGAAACATTTGAGCATACCGATTCAACAGGATCAGAAACCATAACATTTGCAGCTGTAGCGTCATGAGATGCAACGACATTCGCATCGGGTGATAAAGTGGTGGACATAGGTAGGACATTAGCATCAACTTGAGCAGCATTTGTGCTATCAGGAGCCTCGAACCCACTCAAATCAGAATTTTGAGTAGATGCTGCACTTGTAAGACTCCCTTTCCTTGTGAGTTTGTTTCCATCAATCCTCTCAAAAATTCCATTCACTGCTTCAACATATTTCTGCCCACCATCATTTAAATTTGCAAACTGTATCAGACCTGAAGGATCCAATTCGGAAGCAGAAAACAGAAAAACCCTTAACTTAGGAGAACCATCTTTAGACCTCTGAATCAACCTTTCATACTCCTCTATCATATTATCAAGATCATCGGCACAAGAAACCGAGACCAATGCATCAAGATCCTCACCAGGAAGCTGATATTTAATGACAACAGGTTGGCCAAAAGTATCAACCATCTTTTGCATCAAATCATTAAAACTCACATCTCTCTTAACACTTATTATCCTAGTCTGCCCACCAACATACCTCAACATTCCATCACTAGGTCTAGGATAAATCCTCCCACCATAACTACACATAAACTTCAATTTCCGCCCCGAAACGGAATCATCCCCGCTGTTTTCACTCGCCTGATCAACCCGCTGGCTAGCGGATTGATTAACATGATCAGAAGGAGTTCCAATCAACCCAACACCACCATTACCAATCACTCTGCTACCATACTGAATACTATTATTACTATTACTATTACTGTTACTATCCAAAGCATTACCAGTAGTAACCCAATTACCCAAATTCAAAGGATAACCATTAGCAGTTGCAACAAAACTACCTGAAAGATCAACGGCATTACCACCAGCAACACGATTGGGGAAATTAAACCCAACATTAGGGTTCAAAGGTGGATGAGGTCGAATACACCATGTTGTAGAAGAACCACCACCAGAAGCAACATTTCCATATCCCACTCCAACCAACCCACTTTCAGGATAATAAACCGGAACCGCCGCACCGGAACCTACATTAACCGACTCATCCGATCGGATAACGTTCGCCGGTGGTGGCAGCATAGTTTTAGGGCTAGAAGTTTGATCAAACGCCATGAAAACCTAGAAACAGAAAAGCAGAATTGAAAACCAAACCCTAGTCAAATTTGAGCAAAATGAGGAGAAAAATGGAAGAATCATACCAGAAAGTGAAAAGACGGTGAAGTGTGTGAGAGTGATGATGTAGTTGAAGTCGGTGATTTTCGAAAGAAGACAAAATCGAATACGCGTTGAATCAATCAATCACAGAGTTTTCTTCTTCTTCTTCTTCTTGTTCAGTTAATGCTACTGAAATTGAATTTTATTTACAAAATAGAATAATCTATTTTATGAGAAGAAAATGAAACTAATCATCAAAGAGAGTTATAGAGAGAGAGAGAGAGAGAGAGAGAGAGAGAGAGAGAGAGAGTAATGAAGCGCGTGGAGTTACACGTAATATTTTTGCCGGGAATAGGAATGAAAGAACGGCGGTGGAGAAAGGAAGAGAAGAAGAAGAAAAATAGTAAGAGAGGAAGAGGCACGTGGATTATTCGACCGCTTCATGCAAATGCTAATTAATGGAATTAGGATTCTAAAAAAGAAAGTGAAAGGGATTAGCTAATAGGTGGGGTCGACTATCTCCCCCACCAAATCTTACTCTCACCACCGCTCACTAACTTCACACACTCTCTCTCTCTAATTGTTTTTTAAGACTTTGTTTTAAAATAAATATAATTTGGAACATTTTTAAGAATAATAAATGAATTTCTTAATAAAATTTTGTACATTTGATGTATTGATAATTGAAATGTTTGATTTTATTTTTTTTAAAAAGTTAAAATATAATGGTTAAAAAGTGTCTTGAAAATACTCATTAACAAGATTTATTGTTTTTTTTATGGTGGCCGGGGTTTGAACCCCAAACTTGTATATATTATGCATTGTCCATACCAACTTAGTAGAGCTGTCAAAACGGGCCGGGCCGTTTAGCCCAATTAATTATAGGGCTTGGGCCTTAAATATTGAGTCCAAATTTTAATTGGGCTTTTTAGCCCAGCCTAAAAAGCCTGGTACCCGTTAGGGCTAGCTCGAACGGGCCGCGGGTAGCACGTTAGCCCGCATAAAAAAATTTCTATAAACTATATATATTTTTCAAATAATTCTTTACTTAGTTGATTATCAAAGCAAAAAATTAAAGTGCAAATTCAATGAATTAACACAAATATAAATGTAATATAAAATTATATTTACTCGTTTCGTTATTTTTAATTTTAAAAATCGAATATATAAATATTTATAACCATAACGTATCTAATTTATTTAAAATTGTTTTCCTTGCTGTTTTAGTTTACGATGTTTGTACGAAAATGTTTACAATTTATTTTTGTACTAGGCATTATTTAAACATATTAAAACTATTATTTATAAAAAAAATAAATTATAGGAGTATTTAATAGTATTTTTTTTCAAAAAAAAAGTAATTTTTAATACGGGCATGTTAAATTTAAAAAATAAGAATTAAGTAAAACGTTATTCAGCATTATAACGTTAAATTACTATAATTTGATCATATACATCTTCAAAAGAAAAATTGATCATATACATATACACACATCAAAATATTATAGAAATATACAAATAGACTAACAAGTTAGTGTATGATATTCTGATAGAAATAATAACTGTAATATTTTTTGAAAAGTATAGTTTGGATGATAAAAAAATTGTAAAGAGATTTTTTTTTTTTTGGTCGGGGTTTAAACCCCTACCTTACATATATTGGCATTATCCATACCAATTGTAAAGAGATTTGAAAGGTTGAATTTCGATCAACAATTCCTAATTTTTCAACAATCAATGTGAGTGAATTTTACCGCTAACCTCTTTGAAGGTAAAAAATATAAAATAACACTTACCTGCCACAAGGATCGATAGTAAATAAGTAGGAATTCATTTTTTGAAAATTAAGTAGGGGTTTAGTTACTCCATAAAGTAAATAAAAAGGGAAAGTGAATAAATTGATAGTTATATTTTAAATGGAATTCATAATTATTTTTGCCACACAAAAGAAAATTAATTAGATTTTATAATTTATTATAAATGTACTATAGATAGACCATTGATTGGATTACCAATTATCAATGAATGAATAATGATATTATTCTGTTCATCTTTGAAACCAAATTGCTCGTATTAAAGAGTTGGGAAATGTTAACTTGTGCTCTTATGACACATATTAAAAATTTCACTATTAGTAATTATGTATTGAAAATTGTGTTAATTTATTATTTAAATTGTTTAATACTCCGTCCCGAAATATAAGCAAAGAAAACTCATTTTCTTTGTCCCAAAATATAAGCAAAAAAGACAAATTTTTATTCTATTTAATCTTGTTTTTTTTAAAGAATTATCTTTTCCAATAAAAACTTTTACTTCTTCTCATGAATTAAATGCTAATTACATTTAATTTTCTTTCTCTTCCATTTTTTTCATAACCAATAGCCAATGAAAATTGTTTTTACATCTTCCCATAAAACTTATTCCAAAGAAAACACAAAAAACTATGTTACCAATTCTTATGCTTTAGTTTTCTTAATAAGTGTATTTTTGGTTTTTTGCTTGTAATTTGGACGGAGGGAGTACTAATTTTTTACATTAAATTCTTACTATTAATGGAATGAAATTAATGATTAACATGTGCCCTAAGGGTGATCCTTCATGAAGAGTCATGTATAAGTAGTTAATTATATAATTATATTATGATATTACTGATTTTTCCCCTATGAAGTTTGAGGTGATGCGTTATTAGCTGAGTTAATTACGTGCTCTCCAGATAGGTCTTGATTTTTGCAGTAAAAAAGGTTATGTCAATATTATTTGTGAGAGTGACTGTTTGGAAGTAGTTGATCTGATTATTGATGGTCATGATCATACCTTGCACACTTATGTTAGTGACATCCTTCATATTAGAGATGTTTTACATGAAAATGGAAATTCAACATTGGTGCATGTTCTTATGGAACAAAACATGTGTGCAGATTCTATGGCTAAGGAGGGATCACATGCAAGGTGCTCTGCTCACTGGATCTGCCCTCCGCCTGGCATGGAATCTCTCATCTAGAGAGATAAGCTTAGAACTTAATTTCGTCTCTCTTTTTTTCTTTTTCTTTTTGCCTCGTTACATTGTAACACTACCAAAAAAATATTATGATATTACTAGTATTATATTATTATTAGTATTATCTTTTTTATGTTATTTTCTTAGTTATAAATTATCGTAAGTATTTTTTTGTCAAGGTGAACAAACAACGTACAAACTTAAATGACATTTTTCTTAAAAAAAAACTTAAATGACATTAAATTTATAGGACCAATATCATCTTCTTTTCTTTAAATAATATTATCTTTGTTCTTACTACTACTTTAGGATTTTTGTTTTATTTTGGGATACATGTAAAACAAAAAATTAATGAAACCTGGCATGGCAACAGATGTTGTTTATTTCTCGTTGCGTGCATGTATATACAATAGATATGGATGATATTATATGAATTTGAATCATGCACGAATATTGGAATTCTCCTATTTTGGGAGTGTGGCCACAAATGAAAATGACTTTCCTTAAACCAACATCCGTTTACGCTTCCATTTTTGCATTTGCATCCTTTCTAAAATACACAGATGGCGACCCATCACCACTTTATAATAAATGAGTGAAAATTCTATTTGAGAGCACCGGAATTGAGCCCCAATAGAAAAAATATTATGGAATTTGGTTTAAATAAAGATTAATTTTACAATATATGTTTAATTTAATATAAAATAAAAGAATAAATCATTAGTAGAAACAAATAAAGCCGTATGAGCATAAATATGATCGGATTTATAATATGTTTTTATCTATCTCTTTAGATGTAGAGAAGAAATAATATGATGTGAACCGTATATTGGAGATCATAGTCTCTTACCATGTGATGGTTAGCGTTTTCTATTATTTTTGTTTATGGGTCATCCTGACATCCACATATATTGAGTCCATATTATTTAATTAATTAATTATCTTACTTAATTTGACCACTAATTAATTAAGTTTCGTAATTGATAAATAGTTAATAAAATAATGGGTTAAATATGTTTTTGGTCCATACATTTTGCCCTTCTTTGACAAATACTCCTTACATTTCAATAAAAGTTTTTAAAATCCCTACATTTTTCCTCCGTTAGCACAAATAGTCCCTGCTGTCAAATAATTAATGAGAAGCTGACGTGGCAGCTAGTGGATCCCATTTTTTAAGGGTTAAATATGTTTTTGGTTCTTAGATTTTGCGTGACTTTGAAGAATAGTCCTTACATTTCAATAAATGTTTTTAAAATCCCTACATTTTTCCACCGTTAACAAAATTGGTCTCTGTCATCCATTTTCACTAACCGGACAAACAGAACATGCCACATAGATGCCACCAAGGACATTTTAGTAATTTCCAATAAAGTGCAGGGGCATAATTGATTTTTCAGCTGAACCTTCTCTCTCATCTTCATCCTCTCTTCGCGTTTTCTCTATTTCTCCCCAACCACCATCAGCCTCACACACCCATCCTCAACCACCACCGTCCTCTCCACCATCAATTTGCTCAGATATGTTCTCTCTCTTGTCACTGCCAGCGACATCCTCTTCTCCCTCACGCTGTCAGGGAACCACTCAAACTGCAAATGACAATGACGGACCAGATCGGAGTTAAAGTTGGAATTTTTGTGAGTAAAGTTCTGGATAAAGGTGAATTAGGCCCATGCACTTTATTGGAAATTACTAAAATGTCCTTGGTGGCATCTATGTGGCATTTTCCATATGTTCGGTCAGTGAAAATAGATGACAGGGACAAATTTTGTTAACGGTGAAAAAATGTAGGATTTTAAAAACATTTATTGAAATGTAAGGACTATTCTTCAAAGTCACGCAAAATATAAGGACCAAAAACATATAACCCTTAAAAAAAATGGGGTCCACTAGCTGCCATGTCAGCTTCTCGTTAATTATTTGACAGCAGGGACTATTTGTGCTAACAGAGGAAAAATGTAAGGATTTTAAAAACATTTATTGTAATGTAAGGACTATTTGTCAAAGAAGGGCAAAATGTAGGGACCAAAAACATATTTAACCCTAAAATAATTATAAAGATATTTGCCAACATAATGAAATTGAAATATAATTAAATAATAAAATATTCAAACAATATTTCACTTGGTTACATATCTTAATAATTACATCAGAGTTCTTTAGGCGCACGTCTGAATACTATTTATCTTTAAATTTCAAATTTACAATCTGATCAACCTCATATAATGGGATCACTGTGGTTGTCGTGCGTCACTTACGTATAACGTGATTAAATTTTGACAACCACCATATCAATGCACTCAATGAGATCGATATGGATGAGTGACATGAAAATTTCATACAATGTGTTCTTTGAATCATGCATATTTTTAAGTGGTCCAACTAAAAAACTTTAGTGAGATAAAACTGAAGTTTGCAAATTCAATATTTGCATAAATGATACAAATATGTTTATAGCAATAATAACCACATGAACTTTATTTATGCATAAAATCATAACATAAATTATGTATTTATAACAAAAACAAAAGTACGCATTTTAGACAAATTTATCACACCAACATTTCTTAATACACGTGATTTTTGTTAGAAGTTTTTATAGTAATAGGTAACAAATATAGCACATTTAAGTTGCCAAACCACTATGCAGCTTTAAACCATCACACCTTTTTGGGATCAAACCCCACATTTTCTTTTTGCAATTTTTTTGTTGTCAACCTTCTGATTCCAAAGGGAAAGGGTCTCCGGTAAGTTGGAGTTCGGCTATGAGGTAAGTATAGTCTGATAAAAAGTTGTTACAATCAAGAGTCAAATTTAAAATCTCTCAAACAATTTTTCATTTTGGTGGATCTCATTTACCACTTAAGGACAATCACTTGGTTCATCTTCTATTTACAATTTTATCACTTGTAGGAAGAAAAAAAAAACCTTCTAAAATCATGACACTCATCTTGCAAGAATTCCAATTTCACTCAACTAGACTTTATCATCAATTTAACATGAAATTCATACATAAAAACATAAAATTGGGCGATTTTAATTTTTAACATGTGATTTTGACGATATTGCTCATGAATAGTTGAATGAACTATATATGGTGCTAAAGAATAAACGTAGGGATACTAACTAGCGAGAGTTTTCTTAAAAAAGAATATAACTATTTTGAAATGTGAATATTTTGTTTTTTTGAATAACATTATTAATATTGAAAAAGATCAAGGATTGGAATATTCGAAAATCCTTTCCCCCGACAAATCACTTCTCACTAAATAATTAATAACAAACCAAAATCAAAGAAAAGTTAATATTCAATTAGAGAGATGCTAAAAGATAAAGTTACACATGTCCTGGCTAGTGGCTACGCAATGGACAAACTAATATAACAGTTAAATTTTTTTTTGAAGAGGCGTTAATATATTAAGTATTAATTAACGTTTGTCATAAAAAAAGTTAAATTAAATATGATTCTTGATCTTATTATAACTTTCTTACTAAATCAACGCTACGAAGTCGGCAGTCAAGAGTCAATCTAATATAGGGGTGGTTTAATCAGTTATATATAGCTATCTTTTGGTAGGTATAGGTAAACAAATATGATAATAGGGGTGGTTTAATTCGTCATATAATGCTATCTTTTTGTAGGTATAGGTTGTATGAGAGATAAGGACCTTTATAATTTTTTAGTTATTGTATAAGATATTGGAGTCCTCTTAGTATCGCTAACCAGCACGACCAAATATTGTTGATGTATGTGAAAACAAGATAGGGAAAAAAAAAAATTAAGGACAAATATCCAATGTTGCATGTGTCGTTTATTTGGAAGTGGAGCATGAGATTTGATTTCCATGATTAAGACATTAGTGCAAGTTAAACTTTTAGTTGGTGATAAAAAAGAGCACCAAGTTTATACTTTAGTATGCTAAGATAAGTGTTTAGAAAGAGATCACTCTCTTGGCGCCGTGTGGAATACGTGTAAACGCGCTTTTACACTTTAATCTTTAGTAAAGAAGACAAGATGAATAATAAAAACGGGCTCTTTTGAAAGAAAAAAAATAGACACAATCAATAAATGAATAATAAAAATAGGCTTTTTTGAAGGAAAGGGGTCTACATAAAAAATCGGTGAAATGTAACGTAAAGAAATTGGGGGGATAGGGGAGATTGGTCTGTGGTGCGGTCTAAGAAGAGGAAAGCGACGGAACCGGGATACAGAGGACATGACAGGTCAAGCGAATCGGACAGGCATGGAGGAGCGGTTAGGATTTATGGACAAGAACAGCGATAGGGCACAAGTAGGGTTTTAAATTTCGACTCGAGGTCATGGCAAGTTAGGAACGGTTATGCTGAAGGTAGGGTTTCCAATGTTGTTGGAGGGCGATTGGCATCTGCTGAATGGCATGGCTCAGGAGGGGTATTTCATGATGGGGAACAATGGGTTAAGGCATCATTTTATGTGACAAATTTCCCGGACAATTTACCATTGATCCGGTTGCGTCAATCTTTCGAGGTTCGCGAAATTTTGACAGATATTTATGTTGCCCGGCATAGGAATGCTAGAGGTCAGGAATTTGGTTTTGTAAGGTTTGTCAATGTCAAGAACAAAGTTAAACTATCGCAGGCACTGAACAATGTTTGGATCGATCAATGTCGTATATGGGCACGTGAAGCTAGGTTTGATAGGTTCGCCCATAATGATGTTGCGATTAGGCAGTATAAGGTTGTTGGGAGGGAGGAGGAGGATGAGGTTAGGCCGGTGGGGAGGAGTGGAGATGAGGGAGATAAAAAGGTGGGATGGGGAAATACGGTGTCGGGGGAGAAAAAAGGTAAGGAAGTGACTGTTAATGTTGGAAGCGTGGAGGTGAAGGTCTTGGGAGAGGGAGGGAAGAGAAAGGTTAGGAGGGTGGAGGAGGGTGTGAGTGGAGCGGCAGCAGGTGTGGTGGTTGGGAAGAAGCCAGTAGCTTCTCAAGGAGTTATGAAGGCAGATGCGGGAGGTAACATTTTTGAGACACGCGATGAAGGCAAACCTATGTCATGGCAGGTGCAGATTAAACCGAAACAGCATCAACAAATTAACACTTTAATGCAATTCATTCCTACATTTAAGTCTCGGCCGGATGATCGCAATTGGGCAAAATCCGAAATGGTGGCTACGGTGTTAGGCGGAGATTCGTCATTGGCTTTACAACAACGGGTTGATGATGCTGGGTTTAACCATGTTTATGTTACTCCAATGGGTGGAGATAGGGTGTTTCTCTATTGTTCAGACGACAATGATGTATGGCAGGTGTTCCATAACGCTTTGGATTTTTTTGGAATGTTGTTTGGTAATTTACATCGGTGGTCGACATCGAACATTAAGCATGAAAGGGGAGCTTGGGTGCGTTTGTACGGTGCCCCCATTCATGCATGGAGTGCTGATTTTTTCCGGCTTTGTGTTTCGAACAGTGGAAGGTTTATTCGTGCAGATGATTGTACAGTTGACAAGGCTAGACTGGATTACGCGCAGATTCTTATTTCGACCCCTTCTATAGAAATAGTGAATACCTCGTCAGATTTTTTTATTGATGGATGCAAGTATGTAATTAAGCTTGTGGAGGAGTGGGGATGTTGTTTGGGGGAGGACGCGTTCTTGACAGATGGGGTGCCTGTAACGCCCTATTTCTATTAAAGCGATAAAACACGCGAATAAAGCATATATTCAAGGAATAGATGCTACGTCTTCAACAAATAACATTGACATGCATATATAAAATTTCTCAACAGTCGTAGCGGATATAAATCATACATCTCCAAAGTATACATGCCATGAGATCAATATACATCATCATATAAAATCTCCAAATCCCGACATATGGGTCACATCTCAATAACAAATAATCCAACAAAAACATAAAGACCGATGTCCTAATCAGAGCCTAATCTAAGACTCCAAGAAACGATAATGGAGATTAGGTCCCACTATCCAAGCACTCACTAAAAAGCAAACTACTCCTGCACTCTGTCAACCCATTCATACAAACAGGTAGGCGGTCAAAACCACTGGGGGTTATCTTCACATAAATCATAATCAACATAAACAGTTTGACATAAATGAATCAAATTAAGTCTCAATTAATTATCAGGAGTGTCATACCCCAATTTTTGACCTTAGATTATATAGTGGGGTGTATCTTTAATTAATGGGGTACATAATTGTGTGAACGAAATAAGCACTAGAAAAATATAATTTGGAAATGATAAATTAATTAATTAATTTAATCATTATTTAAAAGTGCTTTCTTGGTCCCCAAGTTTTGCGAAAATATTTTAGAATGCAATTTAGAATATTTTGGAACACAATCTGAGATATTTTGGTAGGCAATCTAACGTATTTTAGTGCTGGATCTGAAATATATTTTGATAGTCAATAATATATATTTATGTACTGAATAATACATTTATGTACTAAATTATATATTTTTGTACTCAATATGATATATTTTGGTACACAATTGAGATATTTTTGTACTAGATGAATTACTTGTTCCCAAAGTTTCTCACTTTTTAGTTGTGAATTT
>Ga0228710_1006417_pt1 | contig 17816 bp, 8 predicted proteins | sample MedpolnodulmetaG_FD_177995 | JGI IMG/M metagenome (GOLD analysis project Ga0228710, IMG submission 177995) | Root nodule microbial communities from Medicago polymorpha collected in Santa Monica, California, United States - pink nodules | ecosystem: Host-associated > Plants > Roots > Nodule...
CTAGGGTGAGGGTCCAATTAGGTCCCTCACCGGTGAACCACGAGAAAAACACCAATAGATTAAATAAGTGGTTCAGATTTATTTAAATTAAAAGAGGGAACTTGTAGAACTGCTCACATTCAATCATGTTCTGCAATGGTTTCACTAACTGAACCAAACCGTTGTTAACCGTAATTAATTGTTACGAACCGAACCAAACCGAACCAAACCATTACAAATCAATTAATTCCTTTTCACACAAAAATCTGAACCCTTTTTCTAAACCCTAATTCCATTTCAAATTCAATCAAATTCACCATCTTCAATCGACTTAATGATTTAAATAAAAAATGATATCATCATGAAATCATAATATCTATGGATCAGCCTCGCAATATATATTTTAGTTTGGAAGAGCCTTAGAAGTAGCCAATCGACTTAATAATGAACTGAGTGATTTTGATTGAGGTGATGATTTTATTGCCTTGGCATTAGCTGATGTGGTTCCTTCTTCAACCCTCATTTCCACTGCTGCTTTGAAAATTTCAATTGCTGCATTGAAACCTTCTTCATCCAACAACTCCTGTAATAAGAACAGAAGCATTAGTGATATGAAACTATTAATCACAAGCAAGGGCATTAGTGATATGAAACTATTAAAATTCATCTTCAAGGTTTCTTATCCAATTTGGAAAATGCTTTTGCGTCTTTCTTTAGCAAGAAATGATTTTTACCAACTCAGAATTTAGTAGGTGTAGCATAGCAGCTCGGAACTTAGTATGTCTTTACCGTAACGAAGAAAAAAAAAACAATTCAATATTGGATGAATTTTATGTATATTGAATTGGTAAATTGGTATTGACCAGTGAAGATTGAAGATGGTGAAGATTGAAGATGGTGAATTTGATTGAATTTGAAATGGAATTAGGGTTTAGAAAAAGGGTTCAGATTTTTGTGTGAAAAAGAATTAATTGATTGTAATGGTTTGGTTCGGTTCGTAACAATTAATTACGGTTAACAACGGTTTGGTTCAGTTAGTGAAACCATTGCAGGATATGATTGAATGTGAGCAGTTCTACACGTTCCCTCTTTTAATTTAAATAAATCTGAACCACTTATTTAATCTATTGGTGTTTTTCTCGTGGTTCACCGGTGAGGGATCTAATTGGACCCTCACCCTAGAATCCACCCATAAATAAATAGAATTAAAAGAAAAATAAACTAGTCACATCATTTTTTACTTTTATCCTTAAATTTTTCTTATCTATGTGTATGTGTCTAAGTCATTTTTATTTGTGTCTGTGATTAACTTAGACTTTCTCCTCTGAAGTTTGGTTGGGTGTGTGTTGTTTACCAATCATCCAACTATTCAACATCATATCATATTTTTATTTTTGTATTAATTTATTTAAAATTCAAATCAAATTTTGATTTAATTTTTTTTATCCATGGTGTATAGCCGTATCCAACAAACATGTATAATAAGAATTTAAACGGTGGATAGTTAACATCTTTGTAAAAATCTATGGTTGATGATAGCCAGCCGAGTCCCTGTAGCATGATTTCAAATTATAACCGTTTCAAGAACTGCATCAGATGATTTCTGTCATACTCGTTCAAATTCTCTTGTTAGACATTAACATTTCAAAACCCTCAAATCTCAATCTGCCACGGATGAAATGAAAAATCTTACCTTTAACCATCTTTCAACTGTGTACTGCAAATACCTTTCAATTAGTTTTTTTAGAGTAAATTGAAACTCTATTAAGGTAGTTAGATATTATTAGGGAAAACAATTAGACCCAACCCTATTAGGCATCCACCAAAAATACTTACAATGAGTGAGGTAAATACATATGCATTAACGAGTTCGGGCTTCAGCTCGGATATTTACCTACAAATTTGAATGGATATGGGTATGGGTGCAAACACTCTAATCCCGAGTTCGTCCGCAACCCGCACCTAAATAGCTATATAATTATAATTTTATATAACAAAAAAATTAATTAATAATTTTTTATATTTGTTGTAATATGCACCTGCATTTTATAATTTGAATTTCTTTTATTTGGCTAAATACTATAATTTGAGATATTTACAAATTGATTTGAAAGATTTTCGATCATATTTTAATAATGGTCTAATTTTTTTAGTAGGGTAATGGACGAGCGTAGGGGTCCACGGTGTTGGCGCCCACCACAGGGCTACAGTAAAACTTTCCAACGATCTAGCTGCACATTCAACAAACCTATGTGCATTGTAGGATGAAGACCAAAACCTCATCTGGATCCGAGCTGGAAGACGATGTCAACTCCCAACTTGCTCAACTACTTGAGGCAGTGTGTGAGCTTCAAGAGCAAAATGTTGAACAACAAAAACAAAATGAGGAACATCAACGTCAACAAGCTGAAGTCCAAGCTCGGGAGGCAGAGCTGAGACAACATTTGGAGAATCAAGAATGTGAACAGATGCCGACTACAGGAAGCCTCGGATTTTACTTGCTACTAGTGGAAGTGTTGCAGCTGTTAAATTTGCAAATCTTTGTCACAAATTCATCTTTGCATTTTGTTGACAGAATAGCGATTCCCAAGTATTCATCGTCGTCCAACCATTTAGTTCGTGCTGATTATGGCAATGGTGGAATGGCTGAACCTTCTATAATGCATCTACTTTTCAGCAAAAGTAGATATAATTTGGTGGTGCAAAATAATTTCTTGTGAAATTTCAGCAAACACAGGATTTTTTTCCCTGGTTGCAATATCTTTTTATTGATTACATAAATAACGTAAGTAATGGTGTTGCTTCTATTTTAAAGCATGAATTATTGGTTAATGAAGCCGAAACAATGCTTTAAGAAATAGTAGCCACCAAAACAAACAAATAAAATACAAATGATCTTTAAGATGTTGTGCTAATTCGATATATCATTAATCAGTTGAGTAAACAAGCTTACCAAGAGATCTAGACACTAATTCGATATACAAAATCTTAAGACGTTGAGTATATGAGACAGAAATGTCCAATATATCATTCAATTAGCATGTTTATAGTCGACATGAGATGAGATAATACCGCTCACTTGATTCGATCAATGTAAATCATTATATTAGATCAAAACTCAAATAGAATATAAATCGTCAATCGTAATTTAAAGAAATGGAATATTGTGTTATTGTTAGGGTAAATACAAAAATAATGTGCCTACTCTCAAAATCAAATTACTCAAGAAAATGCAATTGTTAAAGGACGACAACTTCTGCATGGAAAGAACTGCTGACATTTGTGATTTACCTTTTCATTGCTTCAATTCTTCGAAGAACTCCCTTAACAGCTACATCAAATGCATCATCAAGTGTCTCCAACCTAGAACTTGGATAACGGTATAAAATCTTCGGAATTAATCTTATAACCTCTTCTCGCATTTCCAACACTTCACTTTCTTGCACATTAAACAATGTCTCGTTGATCTTCACTCTCTTCCTCTTGACATCAGTTTCAGGTATGAACATGGAGTAACTTGAATTATTTTTAGGAAAATGCCACATATATTGCTTATACGCTGATTGTGGATGAAAGAAAACAGGAATACAACCCGCCAAAATCGAATCAAAAGTTGATCTTCTAGTAAAAGAATCGCCAGTAGGTTGTAAACAAAAAACTGAATCCTGAAAAACATCCAGAACATGAACGGGATCGCCAAAATGTTTACCAACAAGTTTGCAACTCTTAGAAGATTGACAATGATCGATTAACTCGTTTCTAATTGAAGATGTTAAATTTGGCCTTGGAGCACCGACAAATGAAAACAAATATTCCCTTTTCCTATTTCTCATTTTCCTTTGCCACTCAAAAATCTCATCATCATTTGAAGGATGAAAATAAGTTGGATATGGAATTGCAAATTCATTCTCATATAAAGGAAACTCTTTATCAGCACATGATTCTATTAGTAAAAACGTAATGTTACTAGCTTCCGGCAGAAACATTAGTTTTGTTCCCCAATCTTCATTTTTATCGCTTCCTCTCCTAAAATCATATCCAACTCTTCCACCAACCATGAAGTGATCCTTACCATACATTTGTTTCCATTGAGGTTGTTGTGCTAACCATTTCACTAATTGATTCGGCGATTCATCTCTTATGGAAATATTAAATCCTCCCCAAAGATACCGACCTACATCGAGACCAGCGTAGTATGGTACATAAATTGCTGAAGCCAGTGATGAATCATTGGTTAAGCACTTGTAGTCTTTCATTATGTTGTGAAAAATTACTTCAAGTGAAAATTGATGTGTTGCATACCAATTTTCCTTTGAAATAACAGTTTCATTAGATTCCTCAATAATCTTAGGTCCTAATCCTAAGTTTGATAAGTAAGGACACATATTTTCCCAATTCATGAGAGTGTAACATCCTTTCAACAAGTCATCATTGAATCGACTAGGAAGATCATAGACATATATATATTGGCCTAAACAAGGGTCCAATTTTTTTGGTGCATGAAAAGTAGGGGAAACGCCTTTCATAAAGTATTTAGAAAGGATAAGACAAGAAACACACAAAATAAAAGGTGAGATGAAAATCACAAACCAGTGTTTAACCAAAGACTTCTTGAACTTGAGCATGTTCATCTTCTCTTTTTGGCCTTTTCAAGTTGAATGTAAGAGTTTCTTTTTCTCTATGATGATTTTGGAATAGGGAGAGGAAGAATGATATTTTATTTTAAGAAAAAAATAACAAAATTTGAGTGTTGACTGAAGATTCCATTAAAGGGAAAATATGAAAACCGAATAGTAAAATAGTATCTTCATTAATAAAAAAATATTAATGAATAATATTCTTTTTTTGTATAAAAGGAAGTGAGTATAAGAATTTATTATGGAAATCATTAAACGATTTGATATAGAAGCATACAAGGTTTTGAAAAAAGGATGTAAAAAATATTTTTTGCATATTATTGACAAGTGAAATGTATTTATTCATGTTTTTTGTTTAAATTACCAAAATTGAAACAACTGTCATATTCATTGGATTACCTAACGAAAATTAATAGGAAGATGGTTCTATTACATCAAATAGAAGAAAGGTCAAATAAAAGCACTTGAACATCATAAAGTTTATTTTTAGTAAATGTAAATTAAATATAAGACTTGTTTGTTAAGGATTAAAAAAATTATTTGACATTCAATAGTTTAAAGAATACTCTTGAAAGAGAGAACCGATATTTAAAGTAGATACCGATATTTTTTTAAAATTGTAACAAATAGATACAATACTCTTTAAAAAGAATATATTTTTTAGAGGTAAAAATAGTGATTTTGTTTCTTAAAGAAATTAAACAAAACCCATCATAGGGCTTGTTTGTTACGGATTAAGATACATGTGATTTTGAAAATAAAAATCTTGAAGAATTATTTTGTAGTGATTTTATAAAAAATCAAAATCTTTTTTGTGTTTATTTATCTTAATCATAAAAAGAATATATTTTTTAGAGGTAAAAAAGGTGATTTTGTTTCTTAAAGAAATTGTATCAAACCCATTATAGGGCTCGTTTGTTTACGGATTAAGATACATGTGATTTTGAAAATCAAAAACTTGAAGAATTATTTTGTGTGATTTTTTAAAAATCAAAATCTATTTTATGTTTATTTTATTTATCTTAATCAAAAGAAGTTTAAAAAAAATATTAGTTTTTTTTAATACAAATATAAAAAAAGAAATTTTTTGTTGCAAAATTACCTTAAATTTTGGACCAAATGTTTTCTTTCCATTCTAAAAGGGAACTTTTGTTAAAAAAGACAAAAAAATAAGTAAAAAAAATTCAGAGGTGCGGAATGATTAAAATAAAGCATGAATGTGTTTTTGCTGACAATTAAGTTTCATAATTAGAGTGAGTTATTATAGAAAATTGATTATGAGTAAAGTTGTTTTAATAGGCTAAAATTTGTTTTAATTTATAATTTTTAAAGAGAAAAATAACAAGGGGATGTAGAAACAAAAGACAGTAAAGAAAATAATTATAATGACTTGTCAAATAATTAAAATATGGTTCCCTAAAAAAAATTAAAATATGGTAAAATTGTATTTTTGATAGTTATTAAATTTCATAATTAGAGAATAGAAGATTTATACTACTAGGACTAGGATGAATTACTATGCGCAGCAACATTGCTTTACCGAGCTATCAACATGAAAAAGAATACCTTGATTATCTAGGAGGAGCGGGAGACATTGGGGTACAACAGGGCATGAGTATGGGTGGGAGGAAAGGCCGTCTAGGGCGTCATTTTTATAGGGGCATCAAATTATAATTTTATGTTGTAGTATATATTTATTTTTTTAAGGAATAATTAGTTGTATATACATATATTTCTTTTTAACTCGCTTTCATAAATTCTATTGAAAATATATTTTTATAAAATCTTATACTAAATGAATCTTTTGAAACAAAAAAATGTAAGAAAAAAGACATTTGAATAATTAAAAAGACATAATTTTATTGATTTGTTCAGGACATCAAAAATTTTAAGACCGACCCTGACTACAAGATCAATGTTTAGTTGGGATGACGTGTTTTGTAGTTCCCAGATTCTTGCTGCAAAGGTATATATCATTCAAAACTCCCATCATTCATCTATATCTATATCAAATACAATTTTCTTTTGGATATACTTGTTTCAGGAACTAATTATAAGATTTTGACAATTTGTGTGTGTGAAAATGCATGAATTTTATATGAAACACAAACAATTATATTCTTTATAAAATGCATTAGAAGATAAAATTTAATTCTTGCTCCATTTTTTTAGGAGTGCTCCATTATTTATTTATTTTTAAGATAATTTGTTAGATTATAATTTGTTAATTTGCAGGGAAACTTTGTTGCTTTTTTTGTTTGTTTAAAAAACTCATACACATTGGAAAATTCAAGCAAGACTTCATGGACGGTGAATTTGTTACTTCATTGTAAACTAATAAGCACTACACTATTTGTTATGTTTTAATTGGGCCACAGCACCATCAGTACATAAGTAACTCTTTGTAAGTTTTGTCCATTTTGAAAAGGACTAGACTTACATACAGCTCCATATATGCAGTTCTTACTGTTCTCCTATCCTCAAATGATACGTGTAATAAACAAATTTATCTCTTATGCTTATGTAATCTCTGCAGCTAAAAAATTGGAACCGAAGGAAAAAAACGGTCATCGTTGTTGAAACACCGAGGAACCGATCATAAGACAACAACACCTCACACACAACCGTGGGAATCAATTAGTGACTAGACAAAATTTGTTCATGTCCAACGTTGAACAAGAATGTCATTGCCATTGGTCTTAAATTTAAATTTCAGATGCTGGATTTGAAGTATTGATTTGATTTGGAACTTATCTCTTATCACCACTGTCTGACTTTACAACCTCCGACTTACAACTTGATTTACATATCTGCGTTTTATTTAAAAATATCATAAAATCATGCACCAATAAGATGAGAATGGTTTATAGAGCAATGTCTTTTTGCTTTTGATGATTAAGTATGGATTCCATGAAGAACATCTTAAATAATAGTGAAACAGAGATCACCTTAACAAAGTTGTGGGAACGAAATTCAATTAAACATTATATAAGTTTTGATGATTAAGTTGATTGCAGAAGAGGCGTTGAACTGTAACCGTCTGTGATGGGAGTGGCCAAATTGAATTTATTATGTTTTTTAATTAAAAAGGCTAAAATATGGTTTTAGTCCCTGCAAATATGTCTCGTTTTGGTTTTAGTCCCTGTAAAAAAAAATTTGTTTTTGGTCCCTGCAAAATTTTTTGTTTTTTAAAATAGTCCCTCCAGGGACTATTTTCAGAAACAAAATTTTTTGCAGGGACCTGTTTAAAAAACAAAATATTTTGCAGGGATCAAAAACTACAAAATAGGTCCAGTCATCATATCATGTGTCACGTATGCAAATCATCACAAAAATGGGGTCAGGGACTATTCTAAAAAACAAACAAATTTGCAGGGACCAAAAACAATTTCTTTTTACAGGACTAAAACTAAAACGAGGCATATTTGCAGGGACTAAGACCATATTTTAGCCAATTAAAAATACACATGTAATTTTTTAATAGGGAACAGTTTGGACAGCACAGATACAATACTTTTTAAAGTAGATACCGATATTGTTTTTTTAAATAGTAACAAATGGATAAATACTTTTTTTAAAAAGAATATATTTTTTAGAGGTAAAAAAAGTGATTTTGTTTCTTAAAGAAATTATACAAAACCCCTCATAGGATTTGTTTGTTACAGATTTATTTATTTTTAAATAGTAACAAATGAATACAATACTTTTTTTAAAAAGAATTTATTTTTTAGAGGTGAAAAAAGTGATTTTGTTTGTTTCTTTAAGAAATTATACAAAACCCCTCATAGGATTTGTTTGTTACAGATTAAGATACATGTGATTTTGAAAATCAAAAAACTTGAAGAATTATTTTGTAGTGATTTTATAAAAAATAAAAATATATTTTGTGTTTACTTATCTTAATAAAAAGCAGTTTTAAAAAAATATTAGTTTGTTTGAACACAATTATAAAAATGATTTTTTTAGTTGCAAAATTACCTTAAATTTTGGACCAATTGTTTTCTTTCCACTCTAAAAGGGAACTTTTGTTACAAAAAAGTAGAAAAATTCAGAGGTGCAGAATGATTAGAATAAAGCATGAATGTGATTTTGCTGGTAATGAAGTTTCATAATTAGAGAATAAATTATCAATTTTTATTGGAAATTGTTTTTTACTCTAGGTATTTATTAGTGGAGAGTGAGTTATTATGAAAGAATTTCTTTAATGAATGAGTTATTATAGAAAAATTTGTTTTGATTATGAGTAATTTTTAAAGAGTGAGTTATTATGAGTAATTATTATGGAAGCTTTTATCCATGGAAGTTTTTGCTTCCATTAATTTGTTTTAATTTATAATTTTTAAAGAGAGAAATAATACGCGGATGTAGAAACAAAAGACGCAAAAGAAAATAATTTTAATGACTTGTCAAATAATTAAAATATGGTGAAATTGTATTTTTGGTAGTCATTAAGTTTTATAAAATCTTTGAAAGAAAAAAAAAGTGTCATAATTAGAGAATAGAAGATTTATACTACTAGGACTAGGATGAAAAAGACATTGGGGTACAACAGGCCCTGAGTATGGGTGATAGGAAATGCCGTTTATGGCATATATTTTTTAGGGGTATCAAATTATTATTTTATGTTGTATTTAGTAGTGTATACATTTTTTTTAAGGAATAGTTAGTAGATATACATATATTTCTTTTTAACTTGCTTTCATAAATTCTATTGAAAATATATTTTTAGAAAATCTTATTGATGAGTGAATCTTTTGCAACAAAAAATATAAGAAAAAAGACATTTGAATAATTAAAAAGACATAACTTCATTGATTTGCTCAAGGCACTAAAAGTCTTAGGACCGACCCTGACTACAAGATCAATGTTTAGTTGGGATGACATGTTCTGTGACACCATAAGTCTTAAGACCGACCCTAATTGTAAGATCAATGTTTAGTTGGAATAACAAAAACTCCCCCTTCATCGCGGATACACATGCCCAAACCTGTGATATTCCGTTTGTTTGAAAAAGCGGCATCAATGTTGCACTTGAATCTACATCGAGAAGGGCGCTGCCATGAAGGAGGAAATGCACCAAAAGGACGTTGCTGCTCCAAGTCACTATTTTTTTTCTTCTTAAAATGTTGTTTTCTTAAAGTAGAGTTCACAAATAGCAATTTGCGTAATAAAAATAATCATTAATTTGTTAATTAAGAACACCATTGTATCAAAATTCCTCCTCTCAAAAAATTTGTATCAAAATTCTTTCATCTGTCAATGTACCGCCCAATCTTATTGGTGGCTGAAAGCGAATCGTATTAATTTCGCTTCTACTTATCACATGTGGTGACTTAATCCTTTAACTTTTCTTAGAATCATTTTGTTTCCCGGCGCTTTAGCCTTTTTTGATTTCACATTTCTCTTGGTGATTCGTTGTAATTTGGTATTGCTTTGCTGGTTTTTCTGCACTATTTGTCCTGGAATTTTTAGGTTTTTGAGTCAATATATTCTATTTTAACTTCTTAAGAAAAAAATGTACCGTCCAATCTCTCTTGTAACAATATAAATATGACTTCCGTATAAAACACAATTAACTAAGCCAAACTTTAAAAGTATAATTTCTACATACTTTCCAACAATAGAGTACTCTGCCAAGAGGTTTTAAAATAAGATGTATTGCGTGTGTATAGGAGGGACAGTGAAGTCTTCAGGTATATTTGGTCTCAAAATAAAGCAAATGCAGAACAATTCATATACTGGTGTGCACAAAAATCAACACTAGGTGTTTTGTTATGGTTTCTGCGAATATTCCTGCACAAAGTTTGTTGTGGTGAGGATGAAACATATACTCATTTATTCCTCTATTGTGTCAAGTGGTTTCTTTGATGTGGTCGAAGGTAATGCGGTGGGTAGAGTTTAATTTTATTATGTCTCCAAATTTGTTTTTGTATTTGATTGTTGGATAAATGAGATTTGGAGAGTTAGAAATGATATCAATTCCAACAATGGCGTCACATTGACGGATTTTGTCGGAGATTGGCTAAGATGCAAATCTCACGTTGTTAAGAGAGCTTGTGCGAAAGATTTCTTCAGAACCGGCTTGGATTTCAGATTGACAGAATCTAATGGAAGCAAAAACTTCCATGGACATGCCTTTGAGAAACGGAAAGGAGGTGAAGAATCAAGAAATTAAGGATTGCATCATCTTCTACAAAGAAATCTGAACCGAACACACCAAGAAATTGGCTGAAACGCCATTGGAATAAGGATTCCAGAGACTGCTATGGTGGAGCACCAGACCGTTAGGGCAAAGCCCCAGACCGTTATGGCACACGATCAGAACAAAGAGGAGAGAGAACCCATCATAAAGAGCCAAAGCTTGAAACCAATTGATTGGGCTCAAGTCGTTTATGAGCTCCAACAAAAGAAGCAATTGTTTAGAAGAAGCTGGGTTCAATTTCTAAGTGGAACAATTTTTTGTCAAACTTTGCTTGCCGTCGAACTCCAGATCACTAAGCGTCAAAGCTTGTATTCCATATTCAAACATACAATATAAAATATTTAGCATAACATGCTGAACGGACTCAGACTACACTTCAGCATAAAACCAATCATTACTACTACTCAGCTACCATATGCTAGAAACAACATGATGATAAGATAACTAAAATAGTCGATATAATTTATGTGAGGTCTGAAAATTGTCCTGTAAAATAAAAAGCATAGATTTCACCTAGTAATTTTGAGTTATTCATATTATACTGTTACCCGCTTAATGAATATTTGGGTGAAGTCTGAAAATAACACATAACCTTTGTAAACGGTTAAAATGTTTGAAAATAGCCTTTGTGAAAATTTAAAGTATGCAGAATCCAAAATTACAATGATGAAATCAGTTTTTTTATTTTACAGAGACTATTTTCGGACCTCCCAATTTACACAGGTATCACCCCTATATTTCACGTAGCGCCACCAAGTTCTACAATGACTTGAGATTAACAGTGTTGAGATTTCATGAATGGAAAAGAGCTTACCAGTACAACAGTACTGACAAGGCTCTTTTTCTCACTTTCAACAGCAGTATAGAACCATTTGGAAAACAAAGCACATTTCGTTTTAGACCTTCATGTATAAAGAGGCATAATTTTTATCTTTTGGATTGAAAAAAAAACAAAAAGAAATCCCAACTTCATGTTTTGATAATACAATCGTATTTAACAAACAAATGATCATCTGTCACTAGAATTATATGCTATATATAGAATTTATGAACCTCTCAACGAGCATAAGCATGTACAAATGCTTGAAATCGAAGACTAACTGGCTAATCACTGAAATATTTTATGCATCAATCTTAATACCATTTTCATCAAAGTGTTTGTTGATGGCGTCGTGGCATCATCCAAGTGTTAGGAACTGATGGATGTACATAACTTTGTGCTACTCCTACTTCAGGATGAAAATCAATCCCCTCATGACTCCCTGCCTCATCCTTCCTGCTTTCAATTGTCTGCAGCACCTCCAACACTTCAGACATAGTGGGTCTCAATTCCTTTTCCTCTTGCAAACACTGAAAAGCCAATTCCGCAACAGAAGTTATCACATTTTTCAATCTCTTATCTGTCTGAAAACCAAGAGAAGGATCAATCAAGTCACATAATTCGCTTCTTCGAATCTTCCTTATGGCTAGATTTGCCAACTTAATGTCATCTCTATCCCTTGTCAAATCAACAGCTGGCAAAGATGATATTAGCTCAACAAGAACAACGCCGAAGCTATATACATCGCTCTTGCTTGTTAGCTGGTAGCATAAGCGATATTCTGGATCAACATAGCCTGGTGTTCCTCTCGGTGCTGTGGAGACGTGAGTGACATCATTAGGGTATAGTCTAGAAAGACCAAAATCGGCAACCTTAACACAGAAACTGTTGTCAAGGAGAATGTTGGTGGTTTTCACGTCTCGGTGAATGACATCAGAAGCATGGAGATAAGTTAATGCACTGGCGGTTTCTATGGCTATTTTCATTCTGACTGCCCATGGTAATGATGAGCTTTGTTCTGCTTTGTTGTCATGGAGATGGCTACTAACTGTGCCGTTTGGGATGTATTCGTAGACCAAAAGCAACTCACGACTGTGGCGTGATGTGCATCCATAAAGGGATACTAGATTTCTATGACGCATGCGTGTGAGGATCTGAATTTCATTTGTGAACGATTCTACTGGTCTGTAGTTGCGCTCAAATAGGCGCTTCACTGCAACTTCTCGTCCATCTCCAAGCTTTCCTGGTTGTTAAAGAATCAAAATTGATGTTACTCAACAATACATGTTTAACTTCATTTTAGGATCTTTTGTACATAACTGACAATAAAGAATGGTCAAAATCATAGCGAAAAATGAACATCAACATATCATTTTCAAAGCAAAGCTAAATTGGTTTGCATAAAAAGGTTAAAAGACTATATTATGATCAACAACCTATATTGGTCAGACAATAAATCCTGTAACAAGGCTAGATCAAGAAAAAAGTATGTGACATCAAAGTTTTTAATGTCTTTGTAGCGCAATTGACTGTGATTCTCTCCAATTTCAAATATTGCAAAATGATCACAGCAGCAATTTAAAATCTTGCATGGACTATATGGTCATTCCTGCTCAACAACAATTACGAAACATACAACATGAAAATTAAATAAATTTGGGCTGGAAACATATATGTCATGGAAAACTGGTAGAATCCTTAAGGACAGAATAGTGCAAAAAAAATCACGAGCCACTCACCGTAGTAAATAGTCCCAAAGCCTCCTTCTCCAAGCTCTCTAGCTTGATCAAAATTGTTTGTTGCCTCTTTGAGCTCCTCATAGGAGAAGACAGGAATCCCAAAGTAGACAGCTCCATTTTCTGGGATTGTTATATTTCTTGAGAGACCATGATAATTTGTTCTTAATTGATTTTTGACACCTGAAGATTTGATTCTCCAATAGTACAGAAACAGAATCATAACAAACAATGCAATCGCAATCACGGTTGCCAATCCAATAGATAAACCTGTGTCATGAATGAAAACATTTCATCTATTAGATCAATCTATGCACTCTAAAATCCACATAAACATCAAATAAATGTGTTTATTGAGATGAAATTTATAAAAGCATCTTCCTGTAAAGAAAAGAAAAAAAAGGATACTTAGGTGCAGCTGCTACACAGGATTCAAGCTGTCAATTTCAAACTTGAATCATGTATAGCGGTTAATTTGGTTCATCTACTTTTAAAGTAGTTAGATTTAAGGGAAATAAGCAATTTTATCTAATGGCTCTGCTATGAAACCCATTTTATTTTAGTAAAGTAACAATAGAGTACCTTTTACCGCATTCTTCAACTGACGATCATTTCTCTTAGGTGTTACTGGTACATGGCAGAAATCAGAAGAAAACAGATAAGTGTACATTATCTGAAACATATAAAATCATACAATCTCGTACGACAAAAGAATGAGCATCAGTATAATATAATGTGTTTACCTGAACCACAGGTGAAATTTAAAGTTTCCTGGTTTAGTAGACATGACTTTCCTTCAAGATAACATCCTCCACAAGACTCTAAATCAACTTTAATTTCGAGTAATGAAATAATTTCTACACAATTGAAAGTTTCAACCGGAACTGGGAAACAAGCTAATGGAAAAATAGGGAACATGTGAGGTTTATCAGGTGTAGAAGTAAAGTAGATATCATAATCAGAACAGGTTCTATATTTGAACTTGTTATCATGGCTATTGTCATACTCATAGCTATGATGGCTATTGTCATCATACTCATAGCCATGATTGCATGCATAGAACTTAATAGTGTTAATGCTGAAGTTTGGCGTATTCTTAATTGGTTTAAATCCAGGGGAATTTAGGCCATATATGATAACTGAATTGTTCATATAACCGATGCTATCAATTTCATAGGTTTGGTTTATTAGCTTGATCTTTTTCACTGAACTGTTTTCGTCACAGCCACTTATGTAAGAGCCACATTCTCTTTTATGAACGGTGGTAAAAGGGGGAAAGATTTTCCCAAGATATCCACAGGAAACTTCTTCTTCATCTGCACATTTTATAACCCATTCAGGTGAAGCAGAGAGAAGAAGCAGAAAATAAGAGAATAAGAAAAGGAAACATAACGCAAAGTTGGAAGACATTAAAAAATTTCAAGATGAATTGAGGACAATAAGAATGAATGAATATGGATTATATTATACATTATATAAAATACAATTCTCTAGTAAATTTGTTTATTATTTAGGTGTGTTGATTACGGTAGTTGACTTGACTTAGAGAATTGACTTAAAAAGACTTGAGAAATTGGCCGGAAAGTGTGTATTGAGAATTCCATTACGTGACTTTGTACTAATTGTCCATTTCATGGAGCCCCAAGTTTACGTCGTAGAGTCCACCACAGATGCACACGGTAGAATTTTGTGCACAAAATTAATCACAGTTCATATGTGGTTGTGGTTGAGGTTATTGTATTTTCAAGGGTGTGTTTGTTTCAAGTTATATTTGTTGATTCCCAGAAATAAAATGATAGGAATATATATGCCTATGTTTGTTACAAGTTTACTAAATTTTATTCCTAGTATAAAATGTTCCTGGGAATAGAAAATATTTCCCAAGAAAAAGAATGGGAATAAAGTTCCCATGGAGATGAGAATAAATTCATAAATAATTACCTATTATAATCCCTATTTTTATGGTTCCTAGAAATATTATAAAGTTAACCAAACATATTTTTCCTAAATACCTTGGAATAAAATTCTCATCTTTATATTCCAAGGAATGTTATTCCTAAAAATAAATTTGATAAACTTGAAACAAACACACCCTAAGTCTAATTGATAAGGTGGCCATATGGTCTGACGAACATAATGTTTAGACATTATTATTTTTTGGTTTGAAAAAGGCAATAAAAATTTTAAGGCAACGCTAACCGGTGTCCCTAAACACTCGATAAGAAACAATAAATAGCAATAAATAAATGAATCTCACTGAATTCATATATCAACTAATTAAAATAAAATAAAAAGCTATATTCAATACTCTTTCAATTCTCAAAGGCACCGCTACCGGCGTGTCCTTTCCATTCCATCTGTTTACATAACTGCAATCTATTATATTTCTGCCAACATCAGTACAATATTCAATTCTGCAGGTATTATTCAAACTTTTTTTTACGCATTTTTTTTATGCTATTTCTTTTATACGAATCAATTTATTGGAAGTCTCAATTTATTAGGTATTATTCAAACCTTTTTTTTTTCTTCATGTTTTTATATGTTATTGTTTTTACATCACGTAAAAAAAATTCCCTTAAGTAAAATTTACTGGTAAAATTTTTTATTAAGAAATGAAGGCTGGATATAATGGGAGTGATTCCCAAAATTGAAATTACAAAGGAAAAGAATGAGAAGTGCGTGTGGCATTTAGCTGCGTAAAGGAAAGAAAATTTTCAGTTTTAAATACAACTATTTCTTATTTTAATTAGTTGACACATTTTACACTTTAATTGAGATGAATTAAATGAGATCCATTTATTTATTGCCTATTTATTATTCTTTATCCGGTGTCCCGATGCACCGGTTAATAGCACCCAAACTTAAATAAAAATATGGCATAAGATAGGTTTTTTTTTATATTACTCCTCGATAAATTGGGGTAATTTACCCCTATCAAAGAAAAAACCCATTTTAAAATCTACGATAATAGCCGGTCCTAGTTTTTTTTATAGAGAGAAACTCCAACTTCTTTTTAAGTTTTCTTTCTCTTTCACTTGTCGAGGAGGGATGATTTTAGGTTATTTTTTGACCTAGAATCACCCCTCTGCATCTTTTTCTCCTTTCTTTCACTTCAAATAAGTGATTTTCACATATATCAAGTGTTTTCTGTTGGAACAAAATGTGTTTAACATTACCCTTTGAATTTTGATGATAACAAGGTATTAAAAATTGTCAATTGGATATGCTAATATTTGTTCAAGTGTGCAGGACCATAGACAAAAATTTAGTGTCTTTAATTCAAGCATAGGTTATGAAGAACAAATGAGAGCAATGACAATTACAAAAAGGAAGCTTGTGCTGCAAGAAAGAGGTTCTGAAGAAGCTGACGTCATCAGAAGTACCTCTTCAGAAGCTGTTCACCAGAAGCTGACGTCATCAGAGGTTCTGAAGATCATCAAGAGCTGAAGATCATCAGAAACTGAAAGACTGAAGACTTCAAATGTTGTTCAAATGATATTGTAATCACACCTATTTTTGCAGAAGACTAGAACATGAAGCAACGGCTAATTCAAAAGAATCTGAAAGCATTGGATGTTATTCTTTTGAGAACTTGGAAAGGACAATAGTACGAAGTGTACAACCACTATCTCCACTACTCTGATTTGTGTCTGCTAGTACAAGAACATTAGTTGTGCCTACATTGGTATTCTTCCATACATGGAATGGATTTGAAATTGATCCTTCATAAGACAACAACCAAATCAGGCAACATATCATTGGTGATTTGATCAAGCTTCAAATGACTCTTTCTTGATGTGTTGGCAATCAACAACGTCTCTTTCACACCTCTATATAAAGGAGTGAAGCCCTGAAGAATTGCAAGACTCAATACAACAATTTTACTAGTGCCAAAACTCTGCTGAAATTGTTTCACATCAAAGTTCACTTAGAATTTCTTAATAAAGTTCATATCTTAGAAATTCTAGAGTCTTAAAGAGTCTGTATCTGATTTGTATTGTGAACACCACTGATTGTTTATCAAGTGTTCAACCTCAAGCAAATTTCTTTGCAATTCTGTTTGAATAGAAGTCTCTTGCAGTTGTGCTTGAGCATATGAAGTCTCTTGATTTAGTTCTTGAGCAAAGAAAATCTCTTGCAGTCGTGCTTGAGTAGTTTGAAGTCTCTTGCTAGTTTTAGCAGTGAGCAGTTGTAATCAGATATTACATTTTTTAGTGAATTCTCCTTGGAAGTGCAAGGGGGACATGACTACTTCCGGTTTATGGAAGAAACCTGTATAATTGCTTTGTGTCCTTCTTCTATCTCTCTCTCTGTTTTTATCCGCTGCAACTAGATTCTGAACATCATTTCAGAAGCTGAACTCTATCAAATTCTGAAGTGTGATTTCAGCTTACGAGAAAACGAAGAAAAAGCAAACACAATTCAACCCACCCCCCACA